>Ga0256406_1001219_pt1 | contig 42399 bp, 34 predicted proteins | sample RumenRJG_03DNA_FD_185986 | JGI IMG/M metagenome (GOLD analysis project Ga0256406, IMG submission 185986) | Bovine rumen microbial communities from Lethbridge, Alberta, Canada - RJG_03 | ecosystem: Host-associated > Mammals > Digestive system > Stomach > Rumen | place: Canada: Alberta | collected... | reverse complement strand
ATAAAGTAGATAGCGAGGACTGTCTGACGAAGGCGCTCGCGCCTGAGGAGTTCCGCAGCTTCATAAAAACAGGATAAAACTTTGTTACAGCCAGTTTGCGAATGGCAACAGGACTGTAAAATCCTTGTCGTACATAGTTGGGTGGGTGAACAGTAACCAAGTATGAGCACGAAGTGACGCGAAGAATTTTGCTTTTGTTGATTTTTCGCAAAGTACAAGATATACTGTTTAGGAGTAATTCATCCCATCTGAAAGGATCATTAATAAGAATATAAGGGGAGTTTCATGAGACCGGAAGAAAGAGATTATGATGAAAACAGAGAGGAGCGAAAGGCCAGAAAAGCCAGGGAGCGGGCATTAAAGCGCAAGATTCTGTTAATCATTTCGAGTATAGTTATTGTTCTGGCAATTATAATCGTACTGGTTCTCGTTATTTTGTTAAAGGGAAGGATCGATGCGGAGAATAATCAGATTGGAAGCGAGGCGGTGACAAGCTTGTCTATGACCTATGTTGGTGACAAGACGGTTTTCTCTTCTTCTGATGAGAATGTTACATCAAATTCATCGACAAACGGTTCAACCGAGACAGAAGATCTCGGGCCTGTACCCACGATTGATATCAGCAATGTATCGAGTCCGGATGTTTACATGGTTCGTGTTAAAGATAATGCGCAGGTGCTGGATCAGAACAGCACGGCGAGGATCTATCCGGCCTCCATGACAAAGATCATGACTGTACTTGTCGCAATTGAACATATTGACGACTTGAGTGCTACCTACACCTTTGACGGGACGGAGTTTAATACAGCATACGCGCAGGGAGCGGCAACTGCCGGGTTTGAAGCAGGAGAAACCGTACCGGTTCTCGATATTCTTTACGGAATTATGCTTCCTTCCGGAGCAGATGCGTGCTATGCGATCTGTAATTATGTATCAGGTTCTGAGGCTGATTTTGTAACTCTGATGAATCAAAAAGCACAGGAGATCGGAATGACATCGACAAATTTTGTAAATGCAACCGGTCTTCAGGATGAAAATCATTACTCTACCTGTCAGGACATGGCAAAATTACTTGAATACGCAGTGAAGAACGAAACCTTCAAGACTATTTTTTCCACACATATCTATACGACGAAGGCTACATCGGTTCATAGCGCCGGTATTGCTTTAAGCAGTACAACGTTTGTGAATCTGGCTTCCTCTACTCTTGACAATGGAGCAACTATTGTAGGTGGAAAAACCGGTTATACCGATGAAGCCGGTCATTGTCTGGCCAGTATGGCTACCGATGCAAATGGAGTGGAGTATATTTTAGTTACGGCGGGGGCAGCCGGTGATGTAAATGCAACCCCTCACATAAATGACGCCGTTACGATCTATAGTCAGCTTCCGGCTGCGTAAGTATAATACCAATCGCTTGGGTCTCCTGTTGTTTTTCGGAGACCTTTTTTGATGAGATAATGTTGATAAGTTGACAAATTTGTGGATAACATATGAATAATGTGGATAAATCATGTTTTACCTACATGCTTCGATGTTCAGACGGGTCGCTGTATACCGGATGGACAAATGATCTGAAGAAGAGGGTAAGAACGCATCAGGAAGGAAAAGGCGGAAAATACACCCACAGCCATCTTCCAGTGGAGTTGGTGTACTATGAAACGTTTGAGAAAAAAACGGATGCTATGCGCAGAGAGGTTGAGGTAAAACAGCTCTCGAAAGCAGAAAAGGAAAATCTGGTGAGAAAATTTCCATCGGAGAAGCTGGATATGGTCGCGAGTCCGAAAGATAGCAAATAATAAAAAACTCCCTTCCGGGCCTCGGCTTGTATCATTTGCCGGTCAGCTCGGAAGGGAGTTTTTTTTTATACGTATGAAAGACGGTCATCATGAAAATCAAAGAAGAGAATCATCATGAAAATCCGTATTGCGGAAAAAACTGCTGGATCAGTTCAGCTTGATTCCCTTCAGGAGAGATCCGAGGTTTGTAGAAATGTCTTCTGACTTCGGAAGCTTGTAATCCTTTGGTGCAGCCGCTCTGTCTTCGTTTCGATCGTCTCCGCCTTCTTCGAGTGCTTTCATGGAGAGGCTGAGTTTACCGTCTTTGACGGCGATAACCTTTACCTTTACTTCCTGTCCCGGCTGAAGAACATCCTCAACAGATTTAATTCTCTTGCGGGAGATCTGAGAGATATGAACGAGACCGGACAGACCATCTCCGAGATCAATAAATGCGCCATAGGACTGGATATTCTCAACCTTTCCGTCAAGAACTGCTCCAACTTCGATAGCGTTGATGCGTGCTTTTCTTTCCTCGTTTTGTTTTGCGCGAAGGGGCTCAACGGCAGAGAGAATCAGACGGCCCTTCTGCTCATCGATTTCACGGACAATTACCTGAATTTCCTTGCCGAGATAAGCATTCAGATCATCCACATGTCCGAGCGCAAGGCGTGAAGCCGGAATAAATCCACGAACGCCCTCCACATTGGAGATGACTCCCTTATTAACTACGCCGTCAACGGTAACGGTGAGCGGAGTCTTCTCTGCCTGATACTCTTTTAATTTTTCCCAGTTTGCTTCTCCCTCATCTTTAAAGGATGTAAAGGAGTCGTCGACTGCTTTGGAAAAATCTTCCATGGTCATGTTCTCATCTGCCATAATACAATCACCTCATATATAAATTATTGTTGAAATATACTGCAGGATTCCGGAAAACTCCGGATTCACGCAAATCCTTTTCTCAGTATACCATAGAATTTTATTTGTCGGAAGTTAAAACTTTACCGTAAATCGATAAGATGGTATATTGTAACTATTCAGCACATCATATTTAAAAGCGGAAAATACTACCTGTGGGGGTCCTTTCCGGCTGAATGGTCATATTATTTTTTTAGGACGAAGCATTATTGAGCAGCACAGATGTGCGTATACGATAAGAGGCAGCAGTTTATGGTAAAAAAGAATGAAGTATATATCGTAGGACACAGAAATCCTGATACGGATTCTATCTGTTCCGCAATTGCCTATGCAGATATCAAAAATCGCTCGGACGACAGCAATACGTATTTTGCGATGCGCGCGGGTCAGATCAATGAAGAGACGGAATTCGTACTGCGGCATTTTGGAGTAGAACTGCCAGGTTATCTTCCGGATGCGGGCACGCAGGTAGAAGAAATTGAGATTCACAAGGTTCCGGGGGTTTCCGGCGATATTTCGGTCAAGAAGGCATGGGCATCCATGAAGGAACAGAATATCGTAACGCTTCCCATTACAACTAAGAAAAGAGATCTTGAGGGGCTGATTACGGTAACGGATATCGCGAAATCATATATGGACGTCTATGACAGCACCGTTCTGGCACAGGCGAATACGCGTTACAGCTCAATCGCGGAGACACTTGACGGTTCCATTCTTGTGGGCGATGGAAACGGGTATTTCAACAAGGGCCAGGTGGTAATCGGTGCTTTCCATCCCGATATGATGGGAAATTATATCAACGAGAATGATCTGGTTATCGTCGGAAACCGTGCGGAGGACCAGCTATGCTGTCTGGATCTTGGAGCAAGCTGTATTGTAGTCGGGCTCGGTGCACCTGTCAGCAAATCCATCCTGAAGCTTGCAGAGGAGTCGGGCTGTGTGATCATCAGCAGTCCACACGATACCTATACAATTGCCAGATTGATCAATCAGGCAATTCCGATCAAGCATCTGATGATGCGTGACAATCTGATCCTGTTCCATATGGCAGACAAGATCGATGATATTCAGGAAGTTATGAAGAACAGCCGTCACCGCGATTACCCGATTCTTGACGCAAAGGAAAAATATGTTGGTACGATTTCCAGAAGAAACCTGATCGGAAGAAGCGGCAAAAAGCTGATCCTGGTAGATCATAATGAGAAGTCACAGGCGGTTCTCAATGTTGATGAAGCGGATATTCTTGAGATTATTGATCATCACCGTCTCGGTTCCCTGGAGACGATGTCTCCGATTCTCTTCCGCATGGAGCCTGTCGGCTGTACAGCCACAATCATGTATAAAATCTATCGTGAGAAAAATCTGGAGATTCCTTCCAAGATTGCAGGTCTTCTGATGTCGGCAATCATTTCGGATACGCTGCTGTTCCGGTCTCCGACATGTACGCCGCTTGACAAGAATGTGGCAATGGATCTCGCAAGAATAGCCGGGGTAGAGGATATTGAGCAGTATGCGTCAGATATGTTCCGGGCCGGCAGCAATCTCGAGGATAAGACGGCAGAAGAGATTTTCTACCAGGATTTCAAGAAATTTAACATTGAAAACAAAACGTTCGGTGTCGGTCAGATCAGCTCCATGTCAAAGGAGGAATTGCAGTTCATTAAGAACAAGCTGTATCCCCACATGCAGCAGGAATGCGGCAAGCATGACATTGAAATGGTATTTTTCATGCTGACCAACATCATTGATGAGTGTACGGAGCTCCTCTATTATGGAGAAGGCGCCAGAGAGCTGATCACGGAAGCATTTCCGGGTGAGGAGCTGGGAGAGGAAAGCTGTGTGCTTCCGGGAATCATTTCCAGAAAGAAGCAGCTGATTCCATCCTTCATGCGTGCCCTTCAGGAAAATTCATAATGGGAGCCGTTCTCGGCTGGCTTAAAAAGACAGGCAGGCATTTCACAGTCTATGATAAAGATATTGTGAAATACCTGCTTTTTTCTACGCGAACAGTGAGCCGCAGCCGAATGCGAAGTATTCGTGTGCGGCGGGCCTCGCGATAGCGAGATAAAACTCGCGCAGCGTGTTTTATCTCGTTCGGGAAGAACACTCGTAAAAGTGAATTAAAAAAAACGAAACTTGCATCACATACTAAAAAATAAGTATATACCGGTCGATATATAACATAAATTGAATAAGAATGATTTTATTCTTGCATGATATATGACTACATGCTATAATCCATCACAGGAAACAGACAAAGGATATTCGATCCATTTGTCTTTATTCTTTTATGAAAGTGCATATTTTTTAAGGAGGAACACAACCATGTCTTATGTAGACGACGTCTATGCAAAAGTTGTTGCCAAGAACCCGGCAGAGCCAGAGTTCCATCAGGCAGTGAAAGAATTCCTGGAGACTGTACGTCCTGTGATTGAGAAGCATGAGGATGAGTACAGAAAGGCCGCTCTTCTTGAGAGACTGACAGAGCCGGAGCGTCAGATCCGTTTCCGTGTTCCGTGGGTTGATGACAAGGGACAGGTTCAGGTCAACACAGGATACCGTGTACAGTTCAACAGCGCGATTGGACCGTACAAGGGAGGTCTTCGTTTCCATCCTTCTGTATATTTCGGAATTATTAAATTCCTCGGCTTTGAGCAGATTTTCAAAAACAGCCTGACCGGTCTTCCGATCGGAGGAGGCAAGGGCGGTTCTGACTTCGATCCGAAGGGAAAATCAGACAGAGAGGTTATGGCTTTCTGCCAGAGCTTTATGACAGAGCTGTATCGTCATATCGGACAGGATACCGATGTACCGGCCGGTGATATCGGTGTCGGCGGACGTGAGATCGGCTATCTTTACGGCCAGTATAAGAGAATTACAGGACTGTATGAGGGCGTTCTGACCGGCAAGGGACTTACCTACGGCGGTTCTCTTGCAAGAACAGAAGCTACCGGTTACGGTCTGATCTACTTCACACAGGAGCTGATGAAGATCAATGGGATCGATGTTGCAGGCAAGACGGCGGTTGTATCCGGTGCCGGCAACGTTGCAATCTATGCGATTCAGAAAGCACAGGAACTCGGTATGAAGGTTCTTACCTGCTCGGATTCCACCGGATGGGTTTATGATCCGGACGGTATTGATGTAGAAGCTCTGAAGGAGATCAAGGAGGTCAACAGAGCGCGCCTGACCGAGTACAAGAAGTATCGTCCGAACAGCGAGTATCATGAGGGACGCGGAGTATGGGCGGTTAAGGCAGATTTCGCATTCCCGTGCGCAACTCAGAACGAGCTGAACCTTGAGGATGCGAAGACACTTGTCGCAAACGGCGTAACCGCTGTTTGTGAGGGTGCAAATATGCCTACCACACTGGATGCGACAAATTATCTCAAGGAGAACGGCGTTATCTTCGGACCTGCTAAGGCCGCAAATGCCGGAGGAGTTGCTACATCCGCACTCGAGATGTCTCAGAACAGCGAGCGCCTGTCCTGGAGCTTCGAGGAGGTTGATGCAAAGCTGAAACAGATCATGATCAATATCGTACATAATATTGATGCTGCTGCAAAAGAGTACGGCAAAGCAGGAGATTATGCTGCAGGTGCGAATATCGCAGGTTTCAAGAAGGTTGCAGACGCTATGATGTCTCAGGGCATTGTCTGATCGGCACCAGAATCAGGAATAAAGCGAGGGACCGGAGAAATCCGATCCCTTTTTTAGTGCGAACAGTGAGCCGCAGCCGCATGCGAAATATTCGTGTGAAGCGGCGTCGCAATCGCGAGATAAAACTCGCGCAGTGTGTTTTATCTCGTCCGTGAAAATGGAACTGTAGTTGGAACAATTTAAAATCACTTGCAAATTATACCGTGAGCGGGTACAATCTCTCTATTCTGATTAAGAAACAGATTTTTGCATGGTTCAAGAAAGAGATTCCTGCATGGTTTTCAGCAGTGCTCCGCGAGAATGCAAATGAGAATGGAGTTGTCATGAAGAATAATATTGTGCTGATTGGAATGCCCGGAGCCGGGAAAAGCACATTAGGTGTAATTCTGGCAAAAGAGCTCGGGTATCAATTTCTGGATTCCGATCTTTTGATTCAGAAAAGGGAGAACCGTCTGCTGAAGGAAATCCTGGAGCAGGATGGAGTAGATGGCTTTCTTCGGATCGAGAGTGAGGTGAATGCCGGTCTCCAGACAGAGCGGTCTGTAATCGCCACAGGCGGAAGTGTCGTATATGGGGAAGAAGCCATGCATCATCTCAGAGAGATCGGCACAGTTATCTACCTGAAGCTTCCGTACAAGAATCTGACGCGTCGTCTGGGAAACCTGCACAATCGAGGGGTTGTTCTGAGAGACGGACAGACATTAAGAGATCTCTATGAGGAGAGAAGTGTTCTCTATGAAAAATATGCGGATATCGTTGTGGATGAGTCCGGACGAGATATAGAGGGCACACTGGCTCTGGTCGAGGAGGCACTGAGAGATCAGCGTTGCTTTACAAAAAATTAAAAGTAGGTTAATATGAGGAAGTAAATGCCCTTGTCTGAAAAGGTGGATTTGGGGTGTGTGACGATAAGAAATACCAGGTATTAACATTTCGCGATAACGAGAAAAAACTCGCGCAGCGCGTTTTATCTCGTTGACAGGTTGTCATAGATTTTTGACAGGTTATCATAGATATTAGAACGGCTGTCAGGGGAGATAGGATAGCCGGGAATATTGAGGTGGAGAATGGATAAGTATGTGATCAAGGGAGGCAATCCTCTTGTCGGTGAGGTTGAGATTGGAGGAGCTAAGAATGCTGCGCTTGCTATACTTACAGCTGCAATTATGACAGATGATCCGGTAACCATAGAGAATATGCCGGATGTAAGTGATATCAATGTACTGCTTGACGCTATTTCGGTTATCGGTGCGTCCGTTGATCGTCTTGACCGCCATTCGGTGAGGATCTGCGGGAGCAGCATCGGATCTGTCAGTGTAGATTATGAGTATATCAAGAAAATACGGGCGTCGTATTATCTTCTGGGTGCGCTTCTCGGGAAGTACAAGCACGCGGAGGTTCCGCTTCCGGGAGGATGTAATATCGGAAGCCGTCCGATTGATCAGCATCTGAAGGGATTCCGTGCACTGGGCGCAGGTGTTGAGATCCGGCACGGTGTTATTGTCGCGAAGGCGGAGAATCTTCACGGCGCACACATCTTCATGGATATGGTGTCTGTCGGTGCTACGATTAATATCATGATGGCAGCGGCTCTTGCCAAGGGCAATACAATCATCGAGAACGCGGCAAGAGAACCGCATGTCGTAGATACGGCAAATTTCCTGAACAGCATGGGAGCAAATATCAAAGGCGCCGGCACGGACGTAATCCGTATCCGCGGCGTGGAGTCACTGCACAGCACAAATTATGCGATTGTTCCGGATATGATTGAGGCCGGTACCTATATGATGGCGGCAGCAGCGACCAGAGGTGATCTTCTGATTAAGGACGTGATCCCGAAGCATCTGGAGGCCATTACAGCAAAATTACAGGAGATCGGCTGCGACATCACGGAATTTGATGATGCGATTCGTGTTTCCGCGAAGCATCGTCTGGGAAAGACACATGTGAAGACGCTTCCGTATCCTGGTTTTCCGACTGATATGCAGCCGCAGATCAGTGTGACGCTCTGCCTTGCAAACGGCACCAGTATTGTGACGGAGAGTATCTTTGAAAACCGCTTTAAATATGCGGATGAGCTGGCGCGCATGGGCGCTTTGATAAAGGTAGAGGGCAATACGGCGATTATTGACGGTGTGGAGAGCCTTACCGGGGCGAGAGTCAGTGCGCCTGATCTGCGGGCCGGAGCCGCACTTGTCATCGCGGGTATGGCAGCGGATGGCATCACGGTTGTCGATGATATCGTGTATATCCTGAGAGGTTATGAGGATTTTGATACAAAGCTCAGAAACGTCGGAGCAGAAATAGAGCGGGTGTCGGATGAGCGGGAGATTCAGAAGTTCCGTCTCAGAGTCGGATGAAAAAGCTGAGGAAGCGTGCCCGAGGCTTGGAGTAGTTGGACAATTTATTTTTGGTGTCTAAATGTACGCTGTTTTTCATGTAATCGGCTTGACGGGCTATATCAAAAGCGTTATCGTATAGCACGAAGTTCGGAAAACTGCATATTGCTTTCTCTTATTCAGAGTGGCGGAGATACATAGGATCTGTGAAACCACGGCAACCCCGGTGACGGAAGGTGCCAACCTGAGCGAGATACTCGAACAATAAGGGAATTGGTCAGCGGATCCAATTCAGTACTTGTTGGGCCGCTTTTTTATATCCGGAATTCCGGACCAGAAGCGATTTGCTTCGTGCGGTGCCCTCGGGCAATCCTATAGTAGAGGACTTGCTGAAAGTCGAAGAGGCAAGGCAGTTTGTACGATGGTCGGCATACGTCGGCAGTCATTAAATATTGATAAGGGTACGAGCCCTGAAGCAGAAGGAGAGACAAAATGGAGAAGAGATTATTTACTTCCGAGTCTGTTACCGAAGGTCATCCGGATAAGGTTTGTGACGCGGTAAGCGATGCGATTCTTGACGCCTGCATGGCACAGGATCCGATGAGCCGTGTAGCATGTGAGACAGCTGCATGCACCGGATTTGTTCTTGTAACCGGTGAGATTACTACAAAGGCGAAGCTTGATATTCCGGCCATTGTTCGTGAGACGGTGAATGAGATCGGATATAATGACGCAAAGACCGGATTTGACGGCAATACCTGTGCGGTAATGGTTGCACTTGATCAGCAGTCCGCTGATATCGCCATGGGCGTAGACAAGTCGCTCGAGGCAAAGGGCGGTGCGCAGGATGATGATCTGGACACTGGTGCCGGCGATCAGGGTATGATGTTCGGTTATGCGTGCAATGAGACGCCGGAGCTGATGCCGTATCCGATCGCGCTTGCGCATAAGCTGGCACTGAAGCTTACCGAGGTTCGCAAGAACGGAACGCTGAAGTATCTTCGTCCGGACGGAAAGACACAGGTGTCTGTAGAGTATGATGAGAACGGAAAGCCGGTAAGACTTGAGGCGGTCGTTCTTTCCACACAGCACGACGATGATGTAACCCAGGAGCAGATCCACGCGGATATCAAGAAATATGTATTTGATGAGGTTCTGGATCCGGCTATGGTAGATGAGAAGACAAAGATCTACATCAATCCTACCGGTCGTTTTGTAATCGGAGGTCCTCACGGTGATGCGGGTCTGACCGGACGTAAGATCATTGTAGACACCTACGGCGGATATGCGCGTCACGGCGGCGGAGCATTCTCCGGAAAGGACTGCACAAAGGTTGACCGTTCTGCAGCCTACGCGGCAAGATACGTTGCAAAGAACCTCGTTGCTGCAGGACTTGCGGACAGATGTGAGATTCAGCTTTCGTATGCGATCGGTGTCGCAGAACCGACGTCGATCATGGTTGACACCTTCGGAACCGGAAAGGTCTCGGATGAGAAGCTTGTGGAGATCATCCGCAAGAACTTTGATCTTCGTCCGGCAGGGATCATCAAGATGCTTGATCTTCGCCGCCCGATCTACAAGGCGACAGCGGCTTACGGCCACTTCGGACGCACCGATGTAGATCTTCCGTGGGAGCATCTCGACAAGGTGGATGCAATCAAGGCAAGCGTCTGATCAGCGGGTGTTTCACAATATACAGACGTCCACATTTCAGAAAGACTGAGGGTGTGGAAGGATATACAGGAAGGGCTCTTCTTCCGGTCTTGAGGATCGGGAGAAGAGCCCTTTGCATATCCGTAATAAATATTTTAGAGTTCGAGGATGGTGATTATGATATACTGAGATCAATGCAAAACTATGGTCCTGCAGCAGCTGCTGCAGGATAGCTTGCACGATAATGCGTACAGATTGTACCCTGTTTTGATAACGCGGACAGGATGGAGACGCGTATGAATGGCATAATAACGGTAGAGGACTTAGAATATTGATATTAAAGCGAAGAAAAGAAAAGACGGCTATGGATCTCCGGACCAGGATTGGAATTGCCTTTATTCTGGTGATTCTGATACCGGTCGTGCTGTGCAGTGCGGCATTTTACGTGCTGATGAATTACAAGGTAAAACAGCTGGGAAGACAGTATGGGATTGATAATCCGAGAATGGAAAGTCTGTACAATAACGCTTTGCTGATTTCCCGGTCTCTGGATGAGACGCTCTCGTCCATACAGCACACGCTGGAAACTGACCCGGAGAAGTTGGAAGATAAGGACTACCTGACGGATCTGAATGATACGCTCAGCGGAAACGGGGCATTCCTTGTGGTGCGCAAGGGCAGTTCGATCTATTATAACGGAAGCAGTGATCTCTCAAACGCAGAGCTTTTATCTCAGCTCCCGTCTTCGGTACAGGAGGGATCCGAAAGCGAAGAGGAGAACGGGGAGAATTCTTATATTCAGGTCCGGAATCAGGCTATGTTGAAGCAGATCCGTTTCAAATTTTCGGATGGATCGGTCGGAAGCATTTTTCTGATCAGCATGCTGAATCAGCTGGCGCCGGAGATCAAGGGGGCAATGACGGAGACGATTCTGCTGATTATTGTGATTCTGAGCTTTACGAGCATTGCGATGGGTGTCTGGATCTACCGGGGTGTTATCATTCCTATCAACCAGTTGAAAAAGGCTGCTCAGAATATCCGAGACGGCAATCTGAATTTTGTAACCCAGAAGAGCGGAATCAAGGAGATGGATGATCTCTGCGATGATTTCGAGGAGATGCGGATTCGTCTGAAGGAATCTGCCGCGGAGAAGGTGCGCTTCGACGCACAGAATCGTGAGCTGATCAGCAATATTTCGCATGATCTGAAGACGCCGGTCACTGCGATCAAGGGATATACGGAGGGACTGATTGACGGTGTGGCGGACACGCCGGAGAAGCAGAAAAGGTATATCCGAACGATTTACAGCAAGACGATTGAGATTACGAGGCTGATCGATGAGCTGACGATGTATTCGAAAATTGATACGAATCGGATTCCGTATAATTTTCAAAAGCTTCACGCGTCCTCCTATTTCGAGGACTGCCGGGAGGAACTGAGCATCGAATTGGAGCAGCAGAACATCCGGCTGAATTACAACAATTACCTGATCGATGACGCCATCATCATAGCGGATCCGGAGCAGCTGCGGCGTGTGATCAACAATATCGTCGGCAATTCCGTGAAGTATATGGACAAGGAGCCTGGCATCATCAGCATCCGAATCCGTGATGTAGGGGATTTTATACAGGTGGAGATCGAGGATAATGGAAGAGGAATCAATCAGAAGGACATTCCGAGAATTTTCGACCGGTTCTACCGCAGCGACCAGGCCAGAAGGGCCAGAGGCGGCAGCGGAATCGGACTTTCCATCGTCAAGAAGATTATTGAAGACCATGAGGGAAAGGTCTGGGCGACAAGTAAGGAAGGCGAAGGAACGGTGATATACTTTGTGCTTCGCAGATATCAGGAGGAAACGCATGAGCAGAATTCTAATCATTGAGGATGAGGAATCCATTGCAGAGCTGGAAAAGGATTATCTGGAGCTCTCGGGGTTTGAGGTTGATATTGAGAATGAGGGAGATAAGGGACTGAAGAAGGCTCTGGAGGTTGATTATGACCTGTACATTCTCGACCTTATGCTTCCGGTTGTGGACGGGTTCGAGATCTGTAAGCAGGTGCGTGAAAAAAAGGACGCACCGATCATCATTGTGTCGGCGAAAAAAGACGACATCGACAAAATACGCGGTCTCGGACTGGGCGCTGACGACTACATGACAAAGCCGTTTTCCCCGAGCGAGATGGTGGCTCGGGTCAAGGCGCATCTAGCTCGATATGACCGCCTTGTGAGCAGCCAGCCCAAGAATGACATCGTTGAGATCCGCGGAATCCGGATCGACAAGACGGCCAGAAGAGTCTGGGTGAATGGAGAGGAGAAGACCTTTACCAACAAGGAATTTGATCTCCTCACGTTTCTTGCGGAGAATCCGAATCATGTCTTTACAAAGGAAGAGCTGTTCCGCGAGATCTGGAATATGGACTCGGTAGGAGATATCGCGACAGTTACCGTGCATATCAAGAAGATCCGGGAGAAAATCGAATTCAATACGGCAAAACCTCAGTATATTGAGACAATATGGGGAGTAGGCTACCGCTTTAAGATCTGAATTTCGGTGAAAGTCTTGGGGGGTGCTGCGGCCAAAGGGCCATGGAAGAGTATTGGCTGTCTGCCTATCGTATTGTCACCCTGCTATTTAATTCGGGTTGACAATGATCTCCTGTCAATTTATACTGTGTAGGATTGCGGCAGTGCGAAGCACGGAGCAATCCGTAGCTTATACATTTTGTGGTACAAAGTATCGTATAAGTGTTTACTGAATACGGTTAAAGAACAGGAGGAGAATGTCAATGAAAAAAAATACGGTAAAAGATCTGTGCATGATTGCTGTTTTTGCGGCGATCATCAGCATTGTCGGGCAGTTCAGCATTCCGCTTCCGGGCGGAGTTCCGATGACGCTGCAGACGTTAATCATTGCGCTGGCGGGTGCGATTCTGGGTTCCAGGAAAGGATTCTGGTCAACTCTCGTCTATATTCTGATCGGAGCGATCGGAGTTCCGGTATATGCCGGATGGACAGGTGGAGTCGGCGCAATTATGGGAATGACGGGAGGGTTCCTTGTCTCGTTCCCGCTGATTGGTCTGTTTACCGGGCTCGGCGATGAAATCGGCGTGCGGCTTTCCGCTTCTGCAGGGCCGGTTGGCAGAAAGGTCATTTCCGGCGCAGGACTTCTGATCGGAGTTCTGGTAGGCTATGCAGTAAACTATGCGGTGGGATCCCTGTGGTTTATGGCAGTGGCCCAGGCTAATCTGGCGACGGCGCTGACGGCATGTGTGATTCCGTTTATTCCGACATCGATTCTCAAAGCGGTTCTTGTGCTGATTCTCGGGCCGGTTTTGAAGCATTCTCTTGAAAAGGCACATGTTCTGGAGGTCAGACGTTCTGCGGCGGTGTGAAGTAGCGCCGCAATCCTACAGGCATTCGAAATCGCATCCGAGCTCTTACGCGCGCTTCGCGACAGGCAGGTCCTTCTGCGTTTTCGAAGAGCTTATACAGTAGAGGAATTGGAGTTCATGGATAGAGATGACCGGAAGGCAGATATGAGACTTCGCCCCCACCATCTTCTGTGCACACAGGGATATGAGGGAAAAGGCTATGATGCGAATTTTGTGAAGCGAATGACGGAATATGTGATGCGTATGCGCGAAGAAGCGGGATTCCGGGTTCAAATCACCATTCATCCGGACGATATCTGCGCAGCTTGTCCGAATCTGGCAGACCCGGAGCATTGTACGAGTGATGACAAGGTGACCGCCTTCGACCGGAAGGTTATGGACCTCTTCGGCCTGAAGGAAGGAGAAGTTTATAATTATCAGGATCTTATCCGGTTTGTGGATGAAGGCATGACAGAGGAGCGGCTGGCATCTATATGTGGAACTTGCAGCTGGTATCCGGTCAGCCTGTGCAGGAGCAGAATCTTGGCCAACAATCGATAGTATTATATTTACAGTATGATTACCTCACCTATTGTGCGTGAACAATGGATAAAGTAGAATATTTTACAGAAAATTATCTTGTGAATGGGCTCCATCTCGTGTATGATAAAAGAAGAATCTCATAGACCCATAGGTTGCGGCAGAATGTATTGCATAAGTATTTACAAGAGGAGGTTCTGGCTGGATCCGACCGGACAGACAGGTTCAAGGAGGTTGAGACATGTTATTTTACAGATGTGAAGGATGTGGAAATTTCATTACTTTTCTGACAGAGAAGACGGCCTGCACGCCAAAGTGCTGCGGCGAGACCATGAAGGAGCTCACGCCGAATACAACCGATGCGGCGACGGAGAAGCATGTGCCGGTTGTCAGCGTTGAGAACGGAACGGTTACGGTCAAGGTGGGAAGCGTTGCGCATCCGATGCTGGAGGAGCATTATATCCAGTGGATTATTCTGGAGACCAAGACCGGATTCCAGAAGAGAGACCTGAAGCCCGGAGATAAGCCGGAAGCGGTCTTTGCACTTGCTGACGGCGAAGAGCCGGTTGCCGCATATGAGTACTGCAATCTGCACGGACTCTGGAAGGCGGAGATCTGATATCGGAGATCGTCCGTCACAAAAACTTAGGGCTGCTTCCGGCATCAGACCTGTTCATGACAGGGGCGGACGGAAAGCAGTCGGGCACAAAAAAGGAGCGGCATAGCCGCTCCTTTTTTGTGTAGCTATCACATGGGAAAAAGCACTCGAATCTTATATAGTAGATTTATACAATTTATTATGCTGTGTACAAAATGGGGTACCGCTTCTTTCATGACAGATTACCGGGCAGACAGCAGTGATTTTGAACGGACAGGAAGGTGCCGCGCAGAGTGCTGTTATGCAGCCGAGAAGGTTCCTGCGACAGGAATCGGTGTAGGACAGGCAGTGATATTGTGGCAGACAGCGGTGTTACAGCAGAGAAAGGGAGGGATACGTTATGTTAACAGCACGTGAAAATTTGATTGAAACGATTGAAGGAGGAAAACCGGACCGGATTGTAAACCAGTATGAAGGCCTGGCACTTCTGTTTCATCCGTTCCTGTTCCGTTCGCCGATGGTACAGAAGGGAACGGAGGTAAAGGACGCAATTCCAAATGCGTGGGGTGTCTATAATGCGTTTCCGAAAAACACACCCGGGGCATTTCCTGTGCAGGACGCGGATCACGTTCTGGTAAAGGATATTGATCACTGGCAGGATTATGTAAAGGTTCCGGATACGAATTTCACAGATGAAGAATGGGGCAAATGCAAGGAGATGTATGATGCCGTTGGGGATAAGGCGATGAAGGCGACCTTTGTCGCACCTGGGGTATTCGAGCAATGCCATCATATGTGCAAGATCGACGATACGCTCATGGCGATGTATGAGTCTCCGGATGAGCTTCATGATATGATCAAAATGCTGACGGAGTTTGAACTGCGCATTGCGGAAGGAATCTGTGATCATCTTCATCCGGAAGCAATTTTCCATCATGATGACTGGGGCAGCCAGAAGAGTACCTTCATGAGTCCGTCCATGTTTGAGGAGTTTTTCGTAGAACCGTATAAGCAGATTTATGGATACTATCACGAGCACGGTGTGAAATATATTTTCCATCATTCCGACAGCTATGCCGCTACGCTGGTGCCGGATATGATTGAGATGGGAATCGATGTATGGCAGGGCTGCTTCTCTACGAATGATATACCGAAACTTCTCAAAGAAACAGACGGAAAGATCACGTTTATGGGAGGAATTGAGAATCATCTGGTAGACTTTGAGGGCTGGACAGATGAGAACAATGAGGCGGTGATCCGAAAGACGCTTCAGGAAGACGGAACCAGATTCTTTATCCCGTGTATCGCACAGGGCGGTCCCGGATCCGTATTCCCGGGCGTATATCAGAGCATGTCGGATATCATCGATAAGATCAACGAAGAAAAGTACGGATTTACGAAGGAACAGTTGGAAGGGGCAAGAGAGCCTATTCAGATTATGTTCTGATCGTATCGCGCGCGGATCCTAAGAAACCCCGGAAAGGGTTTCTTAGGGTCCTTTGAAAATTAATCTGCGGAATAATCGGGTCCGCTGTAGGCTTGCGCCTGCAGCCGGACAGGAGATGACAGGATCTCCATGGAGAGGCGAAGATAGTATCTCGTTTCGGGGTCGTTCAGGTCAACGGGGTAGATATCCTGTATTTTCCGGATCCGGTACATGACGGTATTGCGGTGAGTGAATAAAGCGGCAGAGGTCTTACTTACCGAGCGCTCGTTGTCCAGATAGCTCAGGAGCGTTTGAAAGACTTCGTCGCCGTTTGTTTCCCAATCATTCCAAAGCTTGCGTATCAGCGGGTGGCACGCGTGCACCCGCTCATTTTTTTCTGCAAAAAACAGGATGAAATCGACGGCATGACGGCTGAATCCTGTGAGCCAGCGATCAGGGGTTTTTATCTGCGCGTCTTTTATTCCGAACAGGCATTGATTCAGCATCCACGGAATCTCTGCGGTGCCCTGTGCGGCGAGGCTGAAGGAAACGCGGATGTGGTTGCTTTTGTGAAGGGCGTCGAGAAAATCCATAAGATTCTGCTTGCCTTCCAGGATCTGGTTCGAAAGCACGAGGAGGAAGGGATCCTTGCGCAATACGACACAGCTGGGCAGGTTGTGCTGAAGAATTCCGTAGAGAATTTCAATAGATCGGAAGGAATTCTGGAGTGAATCCGGCTGAATGAGGAACATCTGAAAATAGTCATTCTCGGTCCACTGCTGGTAGGTTAACTGCATCTGGAGCTCCCTGGGATCATATGTCCGATGAAAGATCAGGCTGTACAGAGCGTTGAAATGCGGCCTGTCTGTTCCGGAGAGGGTAATTGTGCCGAGCGCCGGTTCCAGATATTGCGCAATCCGGTCCAGGAGCTGATAATCTCCCGGGTTTGTGGGACGGATCATTTCAAGAACGGTCATTCTGCCGCACTCGACCCCGTTTAATTGAAGAACGTAGGAAAGACCGCCGTATTTCAGAAGCGGAGAGTCTGCAGGGGTAAAGTGGTGTGCGCCGCGCCGGGTAAAATCAATGCCGCTGTTGGAGAGGTCAAAGGCTTTGACGGCGTTCAGAGAGGAGTAGCCATAGCGGCTGATATATTCCCACTCCTCGTCTACGGTTGCGGGGTCCGGGTGTCTGCTGATTGCAAGCAGTTTATTGTTTGCATCCTGTATACTCATGGGGTTCTGGATCAGGAGCTCGCTGGAATCGACGATCTTCTGAAAGTCATTTCGCTGAACAGCCTTCTGAATATCATCCTCCCAGTCCTGATAAAAATCGAAGACATCCTGTATGATTTCGAACGCCTCCTTTACGGTTACATCGTACAGAGAGATGGTATCTCCTTCTCCGTTGCAGATTACGTGATCCCCTTCCTGACAGACATGGACACAATTTGTAGAATAGACGAGTCTGGCGCTTTTCAGAATAGGAGCTGCGTCCTGACGTATGTTTGTTTTGATTTCCATTAATGGGGAGAGCCGGTTGGCGATCATCCACATACTTAATTTCATAATACAATCCCTTCTATATAATCCATTCTATATAAATAATCCCTTCTATATAATCATAATCGATTCTATAATAATCCCTTTTATGTAATTCCTTCTATAGTAAACACTCATAATTCCTTCAATTGGTAATCCTTTACAAAACCATGCGGACTTTGTTTGCACTACACACAGAATGTACAAGCTACAAAATATTTCGTAGCGTTGCAATCCTCTGTACGAAATTATATCCAGTCTGGTTCTTTCAGTATAACATTTCTGGTAATTTTCCGGCACAAAATTCTGAATTTTAAAACCCGTTTTCTTGTGCTGGAAGCATCTGTCTAAAAACAGTGTTATTTTTTAAAATATAGAAAAAGCCCGGAAGACAGTATTTTGAATGACTCGGAACAGGAGCGCGCATGATTCTGAGTGGTCAAAAAGATGGGAAGTCTTGGGAACGCGTGGCGTAAAGAATCATATTTTTATGAGCTTATGAGGAGGATAGAAGATGGAAGAAAAAAAGGTACGCGGGTCAGGTCTTGCGGCGATCATGACGCTGTATTTTGTATCCATGGCGATTACGGTTGTGACGCCGGCGATGGCAACATTTATGGAGCACTGGCCGGATAAGGCGGAGTATATTTCCTATATTTCGACGCTTCCGACATTATTTATTGTAATTGGTACTTTTCTCGCCGGGACAATAATGGGAAGAAAGATCAAATACCGGACACTTGCGATCATCGCATCTGTCATCGCTCTTATCGGCGGAGTAGGACCGGCTTTTTTTGACAGCTTTGAGCTGACGCTGGTTTGCCGTGCGGTAATGGGTTTTGGAGCGGGACTGCTGGCACCCCTTGGAAACGCATTAATTGTCGGTCTGTATAAAGGGCAGAAGCAGGCAAGTATTCTGGGCTATGGAACGCTCTTCATGAATGCTGGAGGAATCGTGCTTCAGATGCTGGGAGGATTCCTTGCAGGCACAGGCGACAGAGGCTGGCAGATGGTATTCTGGGGTCACGCGCTGCTGATTGTAGCCGTGATTATGAGCTTCTTCCTTCCGGAGCCCCCGAAGGAAGAGGTTGTATCAGACAGCGGCAAAAAAGAATCCATGAGTAAGAAGATCTACGTGATCGCGGCTCTGATCTTTTTATACAATCTGTTCGCCTATCCGATCATGCTGAACATGTCGACGTTGTTTGTGCAGAGGAATGCCGGTGGCCCGGCTGTGGCAGCAACGGCACTTTCCCTGTACACAGTTGCCGGTGTTGTTGCCGGATTCGTCTTTGGTTTTCTGTTTAAAGCAGTGAAGCGAATGGTGATTACACTGGGCATGGCACTCTGCGGCCTCGGATTTCTTCTGGTATTTTTCGGCAGCAGTATGATCGTCATGACTGTCGGACTGGTGATTGTGGGATTCGGATTTTCAACCTTCTTCCCCGCGTTCATGGCCTGGATGGGTATGGTAACGCCTCCGAGCACGGTAGCGATGGCATCTTCGCTGATTCTTGCATGTATGAATCTGGGAGGATTTGTAGCATCACCGTATAATTCGCTTCTTATGAGCATCTTTGGTGCAGATCATTTCATTCTGCCGATGATTCTGATTGCAATTGTGTTTGATTTTGCGGTGGCGGTTATTTTCATTTTCACGAGTCCGTTTAAGGAAAAAAAGTGAGAGTGTCTTCGTTTAAGAAAAAAAGTGAGAATGCACTCATTTAAGAAAAAAACGTGAGAGAAGAGGGAGATTATGGCAATTGGAAAATACATGAAAAGAGCATCTGAGAGAGACTATTCCAAGCACTGGGCAGTTCCGGGAACCTTTCCCTGGCTGATTCAGCAGCCGAAACCACAAATAAGCGGAAGGCCGGTTTCTGTGCGGGACAATTATATCCGGGCGGTAAAGGGTGAAAAACCGTATTGGATTCCCTGCTACTTTTACGAATCAAACACGATATGGCCGGACGCCATAGAGGAGCATCCGGTCCCGGAGGTGAGCGGATACGACTGGTGGGGTGTGTACTGGGAGATGGTTGACAGCATCAACGGAATGATCACCAAACCGGGGACACGGACGATCTCAGATTTTGCGAGGTGGAAGGAAGAACTGGAATGGCCGGATATCTCGCAGGTTGATTTTGAAGCGGACGGGAAGAAGATTCAGAAGGATCTTGATCCGGACCGCGTTCACATATACCAGTGTACGGAAGGCATTTTTGAGAGACTTCACGAGATGATTCCCTTTGCGGAATCTCTGACGGCATTTTATGAGGAACCGGAGCTTCTGGCGGAATTTTTTGACAAAATGGCCGACTACAAGATTGAGACGACACAGAAGGTGTTCGATTATTACGGCCGCGTGGACGGCGTTCTGTATCATGATGACTGGGGCACCGAGCGGGCGGGCTTTTTCTCAAACAAGATGTTCGATGAGCAGCTTCTTCCCTATGAGAAGAAATTCCTGCGTGATTTCGTAAAAAAGAGCGGCCGGTTCGTGGAGCTTCACTCATGCGGAAAGAACGGACAGTATCTTCCGGAGATGATCGAAATGGGAGTGGACTACTGGAATCCACAGCACCGGGCAAATGACTACGATGAATTGTTCGATCAGTGGAATACCAAAATGAGCTTCGCCTTTGATATTGATATTCCGCACGACGCAGATGAGAAGGAAATCCGGAAAATCGTGCGCGATTTTGTAGATCATTTCGGGGCAAACGGCAGAATTCTCGCAAGCATCATGACGGACATGACAGATCCGAAGCAGGGGGAGATCGCGAGAGACGAGCTCTACCACTACTCCCTGGAATATTATAACAGGCTCTATGGCAGAGAGGGATGACGATACTGTCATACCTGTTGCCTTCGAAAGGTACTTTTTACGCATCACTAATACGGCTAAGATTTTACAGTACCTTTGCCTGAGCATTACTGGCTGTTAAAAGTTTTATCTGTGATTTTTTCCGCAGCTTCATTAAAACAGGATAAAACTTTGTTACAGCCAGTTTGCGAATGGCAACAGGACTGTAAAATCTTAGCCGTACATAGTTTCGAAGAGCTTATACAGAATGGTGCTTCGATACTTTTTTGTCGATGCTGAGAATATCCTGTTCCGGGTTGTAGACTACCTTTATGTACGCGGAGACCGAAGGGGCACCTGCCCGGATCGCGACGTGCTGGCATTCTTTTACCACATCCATCAGCTGATCGTAGCTGTCCCCTTCAATGGCGGTTTCAAATGGTCCCACGTAATAGCTGAGACCGGTACTCTTGATATAGGCGATCACCTCGTCCACAATACGGATCAGTTCCTCATCGTTATCCACGTCCGGCAATGTCTGAATGGCTACGCTTGCTTTCATATCTCTTTCCTCCTCTTTTGGTTTTCAAATCTTCGCATTCGGCTGCGGCTCACTGTTCGCGTAAAAAAATACAGCAGCACCGGAAGGAATCAGGCACTGCTGTATAAAGGATGAAGAGCGGGTTTTCCACAGAAAAATCCTTTGGTTCTCTTTACGCTTCCTACGCTGGCATGATCCAGATCAGGTATAAGGGTCACAGACAACATCTGTATCTCAGTCCTTTCCGGCGGACTCCCCTGCTGTTTTTTTTATTCTATGCACTTTCCCTTTCCGTGTCAATCCTGGGGATGCAGTTGCTGTGAGGAGATGGTTTGCGAATGGCAACAGGACTGTAAAATTCTTGCCGTACATAGTTGTGAGTGAATAGACCGTGGTTATTTGCGACGGCAGGTATATCGAATACATGCAAATTTCACCTTATGGGGTTAGAATTGAAATGGAATCCGGTGGCTTCGGTGTTATAATGTGCAGGAATGAGTACTATTGTTGAGATTCCGTTCCTGATCCGTGAGGTTTGCCGGATGAGAGAGCGCGGATGGGGAGAGAGAACATGAGCCGGATTTTTTATATCATGGGAAAAAGTGCGAGCGGCAAGGATCACATCTACAAAGCTCTGCTGTCGAGGAGAAAATTGAGTCTGAAGCCGATCGTTTTATATACGACGAGACCGATGCGGCGGGGGGAAGAGAATGGCAGAGAATATTTTTTTTCAGATGAGAAGCATCTGGAGGAATTGAGAAAGGCCGGACGGATTATAGAAGAGCGGTGTTATCAGACGATCAGTGGTCCGTGGTACTATTTTACAGCGGATGAGGGTCAGATTGATCTGAAGAAGAATGACTACCTCGGAATCGGTACGCTGGAATCGTATTCGCAGATGGTTCGGTATTATGGCAGAGATGTCATGGTGCCGATCTATATTGAGGTAGATGACGGAATTCGCCTGGAAAGGGCACTGAAAAGAGAACGGAAGCAGAGGCCGCCGCGGTATGAGGAGATGTGCAGGCGATTTCTGGCGGATCAGATGGATTTTTCGGAGGAAAAAATAGTCCGGGCGGGCATTGCCAGGCGGTTTGAGAATAACGGAACGATCCGGGCCTGCATCGACGAAATAGCGGCGTTTATCCGGTCAGCAGGGAAGTAACAGCCGATCATGCTCTGGAAAAGGTGAAGGCTATCCACATGGTCGGAAATATGGTATGATTAATCATTAACGGTAGAGATATAACAAAAGAAGATGTGCCGTATTCACGGCAGGGGAATGTGGAAAGTCGTATGTATGGCAGAGGAATTAGAAAGCCGTATTTACGGCAGGAGATTAGAAGACGGAAGAGCACAAAGGTTTAAGGAGGGATTGAACATGCGTGAACCTGACGAAATGAAAGGATTTGCGGGGATTGTCGGACATAAGGACGTGGTATCTCATATGCAGAATGCAATCCGTATGGGAAAAATCTCTCATGCGTATATCATCGGCGGAGAAAAGGGGTCCGGAAAGCGGCTCATCGCGACGCTGTTTGCGATGACGCTTCAATGTGCGGAGCGCGGCACGGAACCCTGTGGAAAGTGTGCTTCCTGCAGGAAGGCTCTCGGGGGAAATCATCCCGACATCATCTATGTGACGCATGAAAAGCCGAATTCTGTGGGAATCGATGAGATCCGGGAACAGCTTGTGGAGGATGTACAGATCCGCCCTTATGAGAGTCGGTATAAGATCTACATCGTGGAGGAAGCCGGCAAAATGACACCGCAGGCGCAGAACGCGCTTCTGAAGACGATTGAGGAACCGCCGGAATATGCGGTAATCATGCTTCTGGCAGACAACCCGGAGATTTTGCTTCCGACGATCCGTTCCCGATGTGTGACATTGAATCTGAAGCCGGTTACCGAGGAAGAGATGAAGGACTACCTGATGCAGCAGCTTCATGTACCGGATTATCAGGCGGACATCATGGCATCCTTTGCACAGGGGAATATCGGTAAGGCAAAGCGGATTGCCGAGTCCTCGGAATTCATGGAGATGGTAGAGAATGCCGTTTATCTTCTGAAGAATTCTCAGAGGATGGAGGTCGGTGAAATGATTGACGCCGTTCGTGAGATGGCCGGAGATAAGCAGAAGATCTTCGATTATCTCGACATCTTTACAATCTGGTTCCATGATGTCCTGATGTTCAAGGCGACGAGGGAAGTGGACGGGCTTGTGATGAAGGGCGAGATCAACGCGATCCGGGAACGGGCAAGTACCAGCTCGTATGAGGGACTGCAGAAGATTCTGGAAGCGATACAGACGGCAGCGGGAAGAATCCGGGCAAATGTAAATCTGGATCTGACCCTGGAGCTGCTGTTTCTTACGATACGGGAATGCTGACCGGCGGAGGTTCGGAAGGTCTTGTGCGCCTTTTGGATGTACCGTCTGTCCGGGTCATACGACTGGACGTATGGGATTGATAGGAGTAAGTAAATATGGTAAAAATTATCGGAATCCGGTTTCGAAGTGGCGGCAAGGTCTACTATTTCGATCCGAAGGACATGGAATTTAGAAGGGGCAGCTACGCCATTGTAGAGACGGCCAGAGGGGTAGAGTGCGGGAGAGTTGTTCTCGGGCCTCGTGAGATCGAAGACAGTCAGGTGGTGCAGCCGCTCCGGCAGGTGATTCGTGTAGCCGATGAGGCGGACATTGAGCATGAGAGGGAAAATCAGCGCAGGGAAAAGGAAGCCTATCGGATCTGCAGACAGAAGATCAGAGATCACAATCTGGATATGAAGCTGGTGCAGGCGGAATACACCTTTGACAACAAGAAGATGCTGTTTTACTTTACAGCGGACGGGAGAGTAGATTTCCGCGAGCTGGTAAAGGATCTGGCCTCTGTTTTCAAGACAAGAATCGAGCTTCGGCAGATCGGCGTCCGGGATGAGACGAAGATGCTGGGCGGAATCGGGACGTGCGGAAGGCCGCTGTGCTGCAGCACGTATCTGTCTGATTTTGCTCCTGTCTCAATCCGGATGGCAAAGGAACAGAATCTTTCCCTGAACCCCGCAAAGATTTCCGGAGTCTGCGGACGGCTGATGTGCTGTCTGAAGAATGAGGAGGAAACGTATGAGTACCTGAACCGGAAGCTTCCGGGCGTAGGCGATGTGGTTCAGACGCCTGACGGAAGAGAGGGAGAGGTTCAGTCCTTGAACGTTCTCCGTCAGAAAGTACGGGTGTTGATTGAAGAGGGAGATGACAAGGAGGTCGCGGATTATCCGGCCGAGGAGATCACTCTCATTCAGAAGCGGAAAAAAGGAGGCAGCAAAGCGCAGGGAGAAGCGGAGAAGACGGCGTCTGCAGATGCGGGAAACGGTTCTTCCGGGAAACGGGAGGGAAGAGACCGGAGGGAAAACCGCCGGGAGCAGAACGTAAGAGACGGAAGCAGGAGAGAGATGCGGGAAGCATCCGGATTCAGAGAACCGGAGCGGAAGCAGAGGATGGCTGCGGGCGACAGAGTGACATCCGGAAAACCCGGAAGACCGGAATCGGAGACGGAAGGCACAGAGGAACGCCGGGATGAGAACACAGAGAAGCGAAGCCGGAGAAACCGCCGCGGAAGGCGCGGAAGCCGGGATAGAAGAAACGGTCAGGAGTCGGCGGGCAACATGAATCGGGAGGGCGAAGGTTTTCGCACACGGGAGGAAAGTCGGCCTCGAGAGGAAGGAAATATGGAATCCCGGAACCCGGACCGTGCCAGAAGGCGCGATCGGAGACGGCCGGACCGTATCAGAAGAGAGATGTCGGATGAGAACAAGGAGTCATAAATGTCCCCAGAACTGAAAGAAGGAGAGCACCTGGATGATCTCCAGAACGGATTTTTTATCATTCAGGGTGAGAAGAGCTTCCGCTATGGAATTGACGCGGTGCTGCTGTCCGGTTATGCGAAGGTAAAGCCCGGGGAGCGCGTGCTGGATCTGGGCACAGGGACCGGAATTCTTCCGATTCTTCTCGCCGCCAAGACGCCGGGGAAGAGCTTCACCGGCCTGGAAATCCAGCAGAAGAGCGCGGATATGGCTCAAAGAAGCGTGGCCATGAATCACCTGGAAGACAGAATTTCAATTGTACAAGGGGACATCCGGGAAGCCGTATCCATATTCGGTGCGGCTTCCTTTGACGTAGCGGTCAGCAATCCGCCCTATATGATCGGCCATCACGGGCTGACCAATCCCGATCCGGCCGTGGCGATCGCAAGGCATGAGATCCTGTGCAGCTTTCGCGATATCGTGGAGCAGACGTCCCGGGTTCTCACGGACAGAGGGCGTTTTTACCTGATCCACAGGCCCTTCCGCCTGGCGGAGATCCTGTGCATCCTAAAAGAATATCGTCTGGAGCCGAAGCGGATGCGGCTGGTCTACCCGTTTGTGGACAAGGAACCGAACATGGTTCTCGTGGAAGCGTGCAAGAACGGCAATCCCAGAATTCAGGTGGAGAAGCCGCTGATCGTATATGAGCGTCCCGGGGTATATACCAGGGAGATCCGGGAGATTTACGGAGACGGAAGATGATTGGGGAAAGTACCGGAAAGGAGCGTGTTATGCCGGGCAGACTTACACTTTGTGCAACACCGATCGGCAACCTTGAGGATATTACCTTTCGTGTGGTCCGGGCGCTGAAGGAGGCGGATCTGATTGCCGCGGAGGATACGAGAAACAGCATCAAGCTGCTGAATCATTTTGATATTCATACGCCGATGACGGCGTATCATGAAAATAACCGGTACGACAAGGGCAGACAGCTTGTGGAGAAGCTGCTTTCCGGAACGAACATCGCCCTGATTACGGATGCGGGAACACCGGGCATCTCCGATCCGGGAGAGGTTCTGGTGCAGATGGCTGTGGAAGCAGGAATTGAAATCACGTCGCTTCCGGGTCCAGCCGCGTGCATTACGGCGCTGACGATGTCGGGACTTTCCACGAGGCGCTTCGCGTTTGAGGCGTTTCTTCCCATGGAGAAAAAGGAACGGGCAGCGGTCCTGGAGGATCTTGAGAAAGAGACGAGAACAATCATCCTCTATGAGGCGCCGCACCGCCTTACGAGGACACTGCGGGAGCTTCGGGAGGTGCTCGGAGGAGAACGCAGGATCAGTCTGTGCAGGGAGCTTACCAAAAAGCACGAAAATGTGCAGCGGACGACGATTGACGCAGCGCTGGAGTATTATGATACACAGACACCGAGAGGCGAGTTTGTTCTGGTGATTGAGGGGAAAAGCTTTCGGGAGCGAAAGGAAGAGGAGCAGGCGTTCTGGAAGAAAATGACCGTGGAAGAGCATATGGCCTACTATCTGGACCGAGGGACAGAGCGGAAGGAGGCCATGAAGCAGGTGGCCCGGGACCGGGGCTGCGGCAAGCGGGAGATTTACGCATACCTGAATCGGAGCAGATAACAATTAGTTACTGTTCATGCGCCACCTAAAACGGCTAAGATTTTACAGTACCTTTGCCTGAGCATTACTGGCTGTTAAAAGTTTTATCCGTGAATTTTCCAAGAAGTGGATTGCGAGGACTGTCTGACGAAGGCGCTTGCGCCTGAGGAGTTCCGCAGCTTCATAAAATCAGGATAAAACTTTGTTACAGCCAGTTTGCGAATGGCAACAGGACTGTAAAATCCTTGCCGTACATAGTTGTGAGTGAACATTAACAATAATTATTTCACCGTTTTTTTCAAGGGTTATCTGCACTTTACGAATGATAAATCTGTTGTTATAATATTCTAATCAAAATAGGGTGTATGTACCCCTCGAAAGGAGATGTTTTTATGAATATCACAATCAGTGGAAAGAACATAGAGATTACCGATGGTCTCAGAGCTGCAGTAACTGAGAAGCTGAGCAAGCTGGAGAGATATTTCACACCGGATACAAACGTAATCGTTACACTGAGTGTGGAAAAGGAAAGACAGAAAATTGAGGTTACAATTCCTGTCAAAGGCAAAATCATCCGTTCCGAGCAGGTCAGCAACGATATGTACGTATCCATTGATCTTGTAGAAGAGGTGATCGAGCGTCAGCTTCGCAAGTATAAGACGAAAATCATTGACAAGAAACAGGCTGCTTCCAACTTCCAGAAGACATACATCGATAACGATTACATGGAGAATGAGGAGATTCGCATTGTCCGCACGAAGAAGTTTGATATCAAACCGATGTATCCGGAAGATGCCTGCGTGCAGATGGAACTTCTCGGACACAGTTTCTACGTGTTCATGAATGCGGACACCGACCAGGTAAATGTCGTATATAAGAGAAAAGGGAACACTTATGGTCTGATTGAACCGGAAAACTGATCCGCAATTTTCGGATCCGCATCGTTTCCGGCAGACCTGCCAGAGGGAAAAGACGCCGAAAGGCGTTTTTTCCTCGTAAACCACACAGGAGCTTAGAATTTAGGAATGAAATTATCAGAAAGAATCTTTGGCACACACAGCCAGAGAGAGTTAAAACGAATTGAGCCGATCGTAGACAAGGTAGAATCCTATCGTCCCGCCATGCAGGCGCTCAGCGACGATGAGCTTCGCGCCAAGACAAAAGAGTACAAGGACCGCCTGGCGGGCGGCGAGACACTGGATGACCTTCTTCCGGAAGCTTTTGCAACCGTAAGGGAAGCGGCGAAGCGTGTACTCGGCATGGAGCCGTACAGAGTTCAGATTATCGGCGGAATTATCCTTCATCAGGGGCGTATCGCGGAGATGAAGACCGGTGAAGGAAAAACCCTGGTATCCACGATGCCGGCGTATCTGAATGCGCTCACCGGAAAAGGGGTGCACATCATCACTGTCAATGACTACCTGGCGAGCCGTGACGCCGGCTGGATGGGAAAGGTTCATGAGTTCCTGGGTCTGACCGTAGGATGCGTTCTGAACAGCATGAAGAATGACGAGCGCCGCGCCCAGTACAACTGTGACATCACATATGTCACAAACAATGAGGACGGCTTTGATTATCTTCGTGACAACATGGTTATTTACAAGGATCAGATGGTACAGAGAGATCTCGCTTATGCGATTATCGATGAGGTTGACTCGGTATTGATCGATGAAGCCCGGACGCCTCTGATTATTTCCGGACAGAGCGGAAAGTCCACGAAGCTTTATGAGACCTGCGATATTCTGGCGACACAGCTTCAGCGAGGCGAAGCCTCCGGTGAGGTTACCAAGATGACCGCCATCATGGGCGAGGAGATCGAGGAAACCGGTGACTTTATCGTCAATGAAAAGGACAAGATCGTCACGCTGACCGAGCAGGGAGTCAAAAAGGTGGAGCAGTTCTTCCATATCGACAACCTGTCCGATCCGGAGAATCTTGAGATTCAGCACAATATCATTCTGGCGCTCCGCGCGCACAACCTGATGTTCAAGGACCGCGATTACATCGTCAAGGACGATCAGGTCTATATCGTAGATGAGTTTACCGGACGTGTGCTTCCGGGCCGTCGATATTCCGACGGACTCCATCAGGCGATCGAGGCAAAGGAGCATGTAAAGGTAAAGCGGGAGAGCAAGACGCTGGCTACGATTACCTTCCAGAACTTCTTCAACAAATATGAGAAGAAGGCAGGTATGACGGGTACCGCGCTGACGGAGGAGCAGGAGTTCCGTGATATTTACGGAATGGATGTCATTGAGATTCCGACGAACAGGCCGGTGGCCCGTATCGATCATGAGGATGCGGTTTACATCACGAAGAAGGAAAAATACCGCGCGGTCATCGAGGATGTCAAGGAATCCCATGCAAAGAAACAGCCGGTGCTGGTCGGCACCGTAAATATCGATACATCAGAGCTTCTCAGCCGCATGCTGAAGAGAGAGGGAATTCCTCATCAGGTTCTGAACGCGAAATATCATGAGCTCGAGGCCGAGATCATCTCTCATGCGGGTGAAGCGGGTGCCGTGACGATCGCCACGAACATGGCGGGCCGTGGTACGGATATTAAGCTTGACGAGGAGGCGAGAGCCGCCGGCGGTCTGAAGGTCATCGGAACGGAACGCCATGAATCGAGACGTATCGACAACCAGCTGCGCGGACGTTCCGGACGACAGGGAGATCCGGGTGAAAGCCGTTTTTATCTGTCCCTGGAGGATGATCTTCTGCGTCTGTTCGGATCCGAGAAGTTGATGTCCGTCTTCAAGTCCCTGGGTGTGTCCGAGGGCGAGGAGATTCATCACAAGATGCTTTCCTCCACGATCGAGAAGGCACAGGAGAAGATCGAGGGCAACAACTACGGAATCCGTAAGAATCTTCTGGATTACGACCTTGTCAACAACGAGCAGAGGGAGATTATCTACAAGGAGCGCCGCCAGGTACTGAATGGCGAGAGTATGCGCGACTCCATCATGAAGATGATCTACGACACGATCGACAATACCGTGGAGCGGGCAATCGGAGAGAGCGGAGATGAGCCGGAGAGCTGGGATCTGGATGAGCTGAACCGTCTGCTTCTTCCGATCATCCCGCTTGAGAAGGTCACGAAGGAAGATGTTGATGCTCTGAAGAAGGGCAAGGAGGAGCTGAAGCAGAGCCTTAAGGATAAGGCTGTCCGGCTTTATGAGGAAAAGGAGGCCCAGTTCCAGTCCGAGGAGCAGATCCGTGAGCTGGAGCGCGTTATCCTTCTGCGGGTGATCGATGAGAAATGGATGAATCACATCGATGACATGGAGCAGCTGCGCCAGGGAATCGGCCTTCAGGCGTACGGCCAGAAGGATCCGAAGGTAGAATACAAGATGCTGGCCTATGACATGTTCAATGCGATGACCGCGTCGATCCAGGAGGACACGATTCGTCTGCTGTACCATGTGCGCATTGAGGAAAAGGTGGAGCGTGAGCAGGTGGCTCAGGTCACCGGAACGAACAGGGACGATACATCTCAGAAAAAGCCGATTCAGAAAAAGGCGAAAAAGATCTATCCGAACGACCCGTGTCCATGCGGGAGCGGGCTGAAGTATAAGCAGTGTCACGGACGAAAGGGAGCACCGCCGCTCGATATCTGAGATATCGGGTCTGCAAAGCTGCCAGGCTGAATGCAGGATGCAGGAGCGACAGCCTTGTAGTACTTAAAAGATGGGCGGATGAAGGATTTTTGCGGGATTTTCCTTTTCTGTGTCAGGGCCCCGATTACCGGTTTTCGGAACCGGCCCTTATCGATATCCAAACCGGAATAAAATGTTCACAGAACAAAAGGTGGTGAAGCTGGTGGTAGTAGAACTTGAAAACATGAAACAGGAACTCCGGACATTCGATCAGCCATTGGTGGAAGTGAGGGATTCACTTTGACCTCGCTGGTAAAGAGCAGCGGATCGAAGAGTTAGAGAGAAAAATGGAGGAGCCGAATTTCTGGGATAACCCGGAGGAGGCTCAGAAGCAGACGAGAGAGCTTGGAAATCTGAAGGATGACCGGGACACCTACAATAAGCTTGTATCTTCAAAGGAAGACATCGAGACACTGATCGAGATGGGTGAGGAAGAGGATGATGAGTCGGTGGTTCCAGAAGTGCGGGAGATGCTGGATGAATTCAAGGAGAAGCTTGAGAACATCCGGATCAAGACACTTCTTTCCGAGGAATATGATTCGTGCAACGCAATCGTGAGACTGAATGCGGGTGCCGGCGGTACAGAGGCCATGGACTGGTGCGGAATGCTCTATCGGATGTATACAAGATGGGCGGAGAGACATCATTTCAGCATTGAGGAGCTGGACTATCAGGAAGGCGATGAGGCCGGCATCAAGTCGGTTATGTTCCAGGTCAATGGCGAGAATGCATACGGCTATCTCAAGTCAGAGGCAGGTGTTCACCGTCTCGTGCGTATTTCACCGTTTAACGCGCAGGCGAAGAGACAGACTTCTTTCGTGTCTTGCGATGTGATGCCGGATCTGGACAAGGATATTGATATTGAGGTGCGTGACGAGGATATCCGGGTGGACACCTATCGTTCCAGCGGTGCCGGCGGTCAGCACATCAACAAGACCTCATCGGCAATCCGGATCACGCATCTTCCGACCGGCATTGTAGTTACCTGTCAGAACGAGCGGTCTCAGCATATGAATAAGGACAAGGCAATGCAGGTCCTGAAATCAAAGCTGTACATGCTGGAGCAGGAGAAGCAGGCGGAGAAGGAAGCCGGAATTCGTGGAGAAGTCACGGATATTGCGTGGGGACATCAGATCCGTTCCTATGTCCTTCAGCCGTATACGATGGTCAAGGATCTTCGTACGGGTGAAGAGCGGGCGCAGGCCAGCGCCGTGCTGGACGGCGATCTTGATCCGTTTATCAACGCGTATCTGAAGTGGACCGCACTGAAGAAGAAGGAACACGCGAAGTAATTTGTATAGGTTGCCTTCGAAATCGCATAAAGTCTCTTACGCGCGCTTCGCGAAAGGCGGGACATTTTGCGTTGTCGAAGAGCTTATCTTTTTTATTTTACATTGTATAAGTCCACGCGCCGCTTCGCACTTCGTGCTTTCGCGCCGCTACAGGTATTCGCACTCTCATGCCGCTTACGCGTCACTTCGTGCTCATACCTGTTGTCGTCGCAAAGCCATAGCCGGCCTTGCACGCCCTTCGGGTGCGCAGTCCGTCTCTGTCATGCGACGGGACTTATACACCTACATCAGATGAGAGCGAGGAAGAATACAGATGGTTAATGTTGCCGTTCTGGGTTATGGAACTGTAGGTTCCGGAGTAGTTGAAGTAATCAATACCAATCATGAGAGTATCAACAAAAAGGCGGGAGACGAGATCCATATCAAGTATGTTCTCGATCTCAGAGATTTTCCGGGAGATCCGGTGGAGAAGGTTCTGGTTCATGATTTTAATGTGATCCTGCAGGACCCGGAGGTAGACATTATTGTAGAAACCATGGGTGGACTGAATCCGGCCTATGAGTTTACCAAGAGTGCTCTCCTTGCGGGAAAGAGTGTCTGCACGTCCAACAAGGAGCTGGTTGCGACGCACGGGACAGAGCTTTTAAAGATCGCGAAGGAGAAGAGCATTAACTATCTGTTCGAGGCGAGCTGCGGCGGAGGAATACCGATCATCCGTCCTCTGAATTCATCGCTCACAGCCGATGAGATCGATGAGATCACGGGCATTCTAAACGGCACGACAAACTATATCCTTACAAAAATGAGCCGTGACGGGTCTGACTTCAGTGAAGCCCTGGCGGAGGCGCAGAACAACGGTTATGCGGAGCGAAATCCGGAGGCGGATATTGAAGGATATGATGCCTGCCGGAAGATTGCCATCCTTTCTTCCCTGGCTTATGGACGCCATGTGGATTATCACGATATTTATACCGAGGGAATCACAAAGATTACCGCAGCCGATATGAAGTATGCACAGGAAATCGGCGCGTCTATCAAGCTCCTCGCGACAAGCTGCAAGGCGGATGGCGGATTCTATGCCATGGTGTGCCCGGGTATGATCAATGACAGCAGTCCTCTTTACAGTGTGAACGGTGTATTTAATGCGATTTTTATTCACGGTAATGTTCTCGGAGATGCGATGTTCTACGGCAGCGGTGCCGGAAAGCTGCCTACAGCAAGTGCGGTTGTAGCGGATGTTGTGGATGAGGCAAAGCATCTTCACCGCAATATCATGATGAACTGGAGCAGCAAAACACTGAAGCTTTGTGACATCAGCACGATGGAGAACCGTTTCTTTGTACGTGTCAAAGGGTCGGTATCGGAAAAGATAGAAAAGGTGAATGAAGTATTCGGACGTGTAGAGCCGATCAGTCTGCCGGCGGTTCCCGGTGAGTTCGCTTTCATCACAAAGAAGATGAAGGAGTCGAAATTCAGGGAAAAGGAGCAGCAGATGAACGGGGAAATACTTGGAAGAATCCGCGTATTTTTCTGAGAAGGACAGACCCGGGTGTAAGTTATTCGTTGCTGTTTGCGCAGCATTGAAAGGGCAAAGATTTTACAGTGTTTCTGTCGGTTTGTGAATGGCAACAGGATAGTAAAATCTTTACTCTGCAGAGCTGCTGTGAACAGCAACAGATATTCAATGCCACATGAGGTTCGGGAGACGATGTTCTCCTGCTCCTGCATGTGGCGTTATTCAACAGAGAAGCCGGCTCATCTGTCGGCGGAAGAGGTGATTATAGAATGGTAAAACACACAGGAGAAAACTATTACATTTCCACGGCGATCGCGTATGCCTCGGGGAAACCCCACATTGGAAATACATATGAGATCGTTCTCGCAGACAGCATCGCAAGATTCCGGAGAATGCAGGGATATCAGGTGTATTTTCAGACGGGTACGGACGAGCACGGCCAGAAGATTGAGAACAAGGCCGAGGAGAAGGGATGCACGCCGCAGAAGTATGTAGATGATGTGGCAGCTGAAATTCAGCGGATCTGGGATCTGATGAATACCTCCTATGACAAGTTCATTCGTACGACTGACGCGTATCATGTCAGACAGGTTCAGAAGATTTTCAAGAAGTTTTATGAGCAGGGAGACATCTATAAGGGACATTATGAAGGATGGTACTGTACGCCGTGCGAATCCTTCTGGACGGATTCCCAGCTGGTGGACGGCAAGTGTCCGGACTGCGGCCGACCTGTCACAAGGGCAAAGGAGGAGGCATATTTCTTCAGGATGAGCAAATATGCCCCAAGGCTGATCAAATATATCAATGAGCATCCCGAATTTATTCAGCCGGTATCCAGAAAAAATGAGATGATGAACAACTTCCTGCTTCCCGGCCTTCAGGATCTCTGTGTCTCCCGAACCTCCTTTAAGTGGGGCATCCCGGTAGATTTTGACGACAAGCACGTCGTCTATGTGTGGCTGGATGCGCTGACGAACTATATCACCGGTCTCGGCTATGATGCGGACGGAAACAGCAGTGAGGAATACAAGAAGTTCTGGCCGGCGGATCTTCATCTGGTCGGAAAGGATATCATCCGCTTCCATACGATATACTGGCCGATTTTCCTTATGGCGCTGGGAGAGCCGCTTCCGAAGCAGGTATTCGGTCATCCCTGGCTGATTCAGGCGGACGGCAAGATGAGCAAGTCGAAGGGAAATGTGATCTATGCGGACGATCTGGTCAACCTCTTCGGTGTCGATGCGGTGCGGTATTTTGTCCTTCATGAGATGCCCTTTGAGAATGACGGCGTCATCAGCTGGGAGCTTATGGTGGAGCGTCTCAATTCGGATCTTGCAAATACGCTGGGCAATCTGGTGAATCGTACGATTTCCATGTCCAACAAATATTTCGGAGGAATCGTCGAGAATAAAGGCGTGGATGATCCTGTGGACGATGATCTGAAGGCGGTTGTCACTGGGACGGCCGGCAAGGTCGAGGAGAAGATGAAGGGACTCCATGTCGCGGATTCGATTACCGAAATCTTCACGCTCTTTAAGCGGTGCAACAAGTACATCGATGAGACGATGCCGTGGGCACTTGCGAAGGATGAGACGAAGAAGGACAGACTGGCAACGGTTCTGTACAATCTGGTGGAGAGTATTACGATAGGGGCATCTCTGCTTGAGCCATATATGCCGGAGACGACAGAGCAGATTCTCAGACAGCTCAACACGCAGAAGAGAGATTACGCGGACGCCGACAGATTTGGTTTGTATGAAAGCGGCACCAGGGTGACGGACAAGCCGGAGATCCTCTTCGCAAGACAGGACCTGAAGGATGTCATGGAGAAGGTCGAGGAGATCCGTGAAAAACAGACGGGTGCATCCGGAAAAGAGTCCTCTGCCAAGAGCAGTACAGACGCTGACGCTTCGACGGAGAACCAAGAGAAGAAGCCGGAGATTCACCTAGAACCGAAGGACGAGATCACCTATGATGATTTCGCGAAGATGCAGTTTGCGGTGGGAGAGGTTCTGGAGTGCAGGGAGGTTCCGAAGTCAAAGAAGCTCCTGGTTTCCCAGATCAAGTTTGGCGATCAGACCCGCCAGATTGTGTCCGGCATCAAGAAATGGTACAAACCGGAGGAGATGGTCGGCAAGAAGGTAATGTGCCTGATCAACCTGAAGCCGGCGAAGCTTGCCGGTCTGGAGTCCCAGGGTATGATTCTCGCCGCGGAGGACAGCGAGGGAAATGTAACGCTGATGACCCCGGAGAAGGATATGCCGTCAGGTGCCGGTATTTCATGAGAGGTAGAAAATAAGATTTCGGGATTCGCAGGAACCGCGGATGAATTGAGACAGGAAGACTGCAGCATTTGTATGTTGCAGTCTTCTTCTGTATCCGGGCATGAATGCGATTATATGCGCTTTCACAGATGTCCTGCTGCGACAGGGTTTTCTTTTGTATCCGGGCGCGAATGCGATCATATCCGGATTCACGGATATTTTCGTGCGGCAGGGTTTTCTTCTGTATCCGGGCATGAACGCAGCCGTCCGGAGATATAGGATGACGGAACAGGTGTGTTTTTTTCTCGATGCAGGCGAGTGAGGAAAGGGGATTTGAAATGATATTTGATACACATGCGCATTATGAGGATGAGGCTTTTGACGAGGACAGGGAGGAGATGATCCGGACCCTTCCGGATTATCATGTCAATCGCTTTGTGAATGTGGCCTCCGACTGGGCCAGTCTGGAAAAAACGCGGAAGATCGCGGAGAACTGTCCGGATGCCTATGCGGCTTTCGGGCTGCATCCGGACAATGTCGGCGAACTGGATGAGGATCGGATGAAGAAACTGGAGGAGTATCTGAATCTTCCGAAGTGTGTGGCCGTGGGAGAGATCGGCCTGGATTATCACTGGAACAAGGATAACCGGGAGGAACAGATCTACTGGTTCACAAGGCAGCTGGACCTGGCGAGAAGACACAGACTTCCGGTGATTATTCACAGCAGGGACGCCGCGCAGGATACCATGCGTATCGCAAGGGAGGAAAAGCTCGGAGAAATCGGAGGCGTGATTCACTGCTATGCGTATTCCGTCGAGCAGGCTCTCGAATATGCGGATATGGGGATGTACCTGGGGATCGGCGGCGTCGTCACGTTCAAGAACGCCCGGCGTCTGAAGGAAACGGTGCAGGCGGTTCCGCTGTCCCATCTCGTCCTGGAGACCGACTGCCCCTATCTGGCCCCGGAGCCGAACCGCGGAACCAGAAACAGCTCCCGAAATCTCCGCTATGTGGTACGTGCCATCGCGGAATTAAAGGGAATCCCGGCGGAAGAAGTCGAACAGACCACCTGGGAAAACGCCTGCAGAATGTACCGGCTTCAGTAAGCCTAATCGGCCAGCAGAAGCAGGAAAACTGCGGCTGTTTTTGTGGATTTTTCACGATATTTTTATACGAATCCAAAGCTTTATGTGATATCATGACTGTATAAGCTCTTCGAAAACGCGGAGCGGCACGAGAGTGCTTATGCTTGTGGGATTGCGAGAGTGCGAAGCACGGAGCAATCCGGAGCTTATACAGTCACAGCAAGGAAAAAGCTCTTCGAAAACGCGGAGCGTCACGCCGCACGCAAAGCACAGGAATTTTTACACCGGAACAGGATTGCAGACGGAACAGGAACGGAATCCGTATAAATAAAGGAGAGGGATTTATGGCAAAGAAAAATATCGGGGAAGAAAAAGGAAACGAGACCGTAGAGAAGGCGACGGCCGCGGTGAAGGAAGCATCGGGGAAGGCTGTCAAGGCGGCGAAGGAGGCATCGGATATCGCGTCGAAGGCGGTGAAGGAGGCCGCGGAAAAAGCGGGAGAGAATGCAGCCGCTACGGTGAATTCGGTGAAGAAAAATGTGAAGAGGTCGGTTGCCAAGGCACAGTCGGGGAAGATCGTGGATGAGCCGGAGGCTTCCGGAGAATCCGGAAAAGCGGAAGAAGCTCCGGAAAACGGGGTTAAGCAGGATCCGCACATTTTTTCCGATCTGGACTCCTATCTGTTCGGACAGGCGACGCACTATGATCTGTACAAGAAGATGGGAGCGCATACAGCCCGCCTGAATGGAGAGAACGGAACGTGGTTCACGCTGTGGGCGCCGAACGCAGTCGCGGTATATGTGATCGGAGAGTTCAACAGCTGGGATGAGAACGCAAATCCCATGAAGAAGATCGAGGATCAGGGAATCTGGGAGATCTTTGTACCGGGAGCTGTCGTGGGTCAGCTATACAAGTATCTGATCATTTCGAAGGATAATCAGAAGCTCTATAAGGCGGACCCGTACGGAAACTGGGCGGAGCTTCGCCCGGGAACAGCTTCGAGAATCGCGGATCTGAGCTATCGGTGGGGCGATGCTGCATGGATCCGCAGCAGGCAGAACTTTGTTCCGGAGACGGCGGCACTTTCGATCTATGAGGTGCATCCGGGTTCCTGGATGAAGCATCCCTACAGCGAAGAGAACCCGGAGGGATTTTACACCTATCGGGAGTTCGCGAAGCGGATCGTCGAGTACGTGAAGGACATGGGATACACCCATGTAGAGCTCATGGGGATTGCCGAGCATCCCCTGGATCAGTCCTGGGGATATCAGGTGACGGGGTATTACGCACCGACCTCCCGCTACGGGGCACCGGCGGATTTCAAGTATCTGGTGGATTATCTCCACAAAAATAAGATCGGCGTGATTCTGGACTGGGTGCCTGCGCATTTTCCGAAAAACGCCGAGGGTCTCGCGAATTTCGACGGAGACGCCGTATATGAGCATGCGGACCCCAGGCAGGGCGAGCATCCGGACTGGGGGACCAAGATCTTTAATTACGGCCGTTCGGAAGTGAAGAATTTCCTGCTCGCCAATGCGCTCTACTGGGTGGAGGAGTTCCACGTGGACGGCCTGCGGGTAGATGCCGTCGCGTCCATGTTGTACCTGGATTACGGAAGAAAGGACGGCGAGTGGATCGCCAATAAATACGGCGACAACAAGAATCTCGAGGCGATTGAATTCTTCAAGCACCTGAACACGCTGGTGCCGGGACGGAATCCGGGCGTCATGATGATCGCCGAGGAATCGACCGCATGGCCGAAGGTGACCGGAAAGGTCGAGGACGGCGGTCTCGGCTTCACCTACAAGTGGAACATGGGCTGGATGCATGATTTCCTGGAGTACATGAAGCTGGATCCGTACTTCCGCAAGTTCAACCACAACAAGATGACCTTTGCGATGACCTATGCGTTCAGCGAGAGATACATCCTGGTTCTCTCGCACGATGAGGTGGTGCATCTGAAGTGCTCCATGATCAATAAGATGCCGGGACAGGACGACGAGAAGTTCCAGAATCTGAAGGTCGGCTACACCTTCATGTTCGGTCACCCGGGCAAGAAGCTTCTGTTCATGGGACAGGATTTCGGGCAGTACAGGGAGTGGAGCGAGGAGAGGGAGCTGGACTGGTTCCTTCTGGAGGACAAAAAGAATGAGCATCTGCAGGCCTATGTGCGGGATCTGCTGAATATGTACCGGAAATATCCTGCTCTATACGCAAATGACAAGGGCTATGAGGGATTTGAATGGATGAACGCGGACGACTGCGACCGGAGCATCTTCAGCTTTGTGAGATGGTCGCCGACGAAGAGAAACAATCTTCTCTTTGTCATCAATTTCACGCCGGTGGAGCGCGCGGACTATATGTGCGGCGTGCCGAAGGCCGGGAATTACACGCTGATCCTAGACAGCAAATGCGAGAAGTACGGAGGGGATCACAAGGTTCCGCTCAAATACAAGGCCGAGGAGGGCGAATGCGACGGGCAGAAGCTTCACATCGCCTACGAGCTTCCGGCTTACGGAGCCGCGGTATTCAAATTCAACTGACAGACTGTGGAAAATTTTGCAATATATGCATGCAGCACATACTGCGGGAGTATCTATTTTTTTTGCAGAGTACCACGTCCATAGCACGCGAAGCGGCGCATGGGCGTGGGTGAATGCTGAAACAAACTCAGCTTTTCCCTTCCGGTTCCTGTTTGTTCCGGATATAAGCCTGTACCCTATCGATGGTATTGCTTCCAACAGTTGCCACGAAGTAACTCTGGCTTCAGAATACCGGCTTCCAATAATACTTCTTCAGAAGAGTGTCCCCATATTCCTTTCTGGTATACCGGCTTGTTTTTGACTTCAAGACGTTTACCAGTTCGCCCGGCGATGTGAAAGGGTCGGATTCGTATAGGATATGGATATGATCCGGTTCCCCGTTGATTTCCAGAATGTTCAAATCTCTGTCGTCAAAAACCTCGTGTATCAGGCGGTATACCATATCTTTTACCGGACCTGTCAGTACCGGTTTCCTGTATTTTGTGACCAGAACGAGATGATACTGCAGCAGAAAACAGATGTGACGGTTTGTATAGTACGGCTGGTTTTTCTTTCTCTTATATATGAAAAATATCTCCATTTCCCTTTACATCAGAACATATGTTCGATATTATATTGACATAAGTATAGCAGAATGAAAAGAGGTACATCCGATATGCTTACAGCGTGACCGACAATCGTAGATCACGATAGTTTTCCGCAAATATACGACTTTGCGGAGAAAAACTCTGCGCTTGCCAAAAATCTGTACAACGCCGCGCTGTTCCGTATCCGCCAGGTTTTCTGTGGATGGGATAAAACTTCACGCACCGACAATGAAAAGGAAGCCTTCGAAGAAATCGAGACTGTCAGACAGGCTTATCCAAAATTCAATGTGAGACGCGTCCTGTCCTACACCGCACTTGAAAAAATCATGCGGATTACGTGTAATCCCGATTTTTTCTCGGCCTTCCGATGCAGACAGCACAAGCTGTTGTTCGGAAAGCGTGCGATGACTTCCACAACTGGCTGAAGGCCTCCAAGGACTATAAGAAGAATCCTTCGAAGTACCTGGGGAAACCTCGGATGCCGAAATACTGCAAATCCACCCGTAAATCCTTTGAGGTGACAAACCAGGATGCTGTTCTGTATCGTGGTTCAGTGACCTCTTCTTCTGCTGTCATTAAACTTCCCAGCATCCCCAAAAAAGATAAGGTAATGATCTCTGGTCTTCCGCCTTATGAAGATCTTCGCCAGGTCACTATCAAGCCTTATTACGGGAAGTACATCCTCACATTTGTATTCGAAAACGGGGCTCCGCCTTGTTATCCCGACCTTCCGGAAATGGCAGGCGTTGATTTCGGAACTGGCAATATCGCAACTCTCGCATGCACAGACGGTTCGTCTGTCGTATTCAACGGCGGTGTTGTTAAATCCAGAAACCAGCTTTTTGCCAAAAAGAGGGCCGCGGCCGTTTCTTCCATCACAAAAGGAACATATCGAAAACACACACAGTCACAGCATCTGGATCTTCTGTCCAGAAAACATGACTGTCAGACCAATGATTCCCTGCATAAGATCAGCACAGCAATTGTCCGTTGGTGTATTGCCCACCGTGTCGGGACTCTTGTCCTTGGAGTCAACAAACTCTGGAAACAGGAATCCGATATGGGCAAGAGAAACAACCAGACCTATGTAAGTATTCCGCATGCCAGGCTCCGCTGGATGATCAACTATAAGGCATTAACTGCCGGAATCAACGTGATCGAGCAGGAGGAGAGCTATACCTCCAAGGCGGATGTCACCATGGCTGACCCCATGCCTGTGTACGGGGAAGAAAAAGGCAAACCGGTATTTTCCGGCAAACGTATCGAACGCGGCCGTTATAAAACCGCATCTGGTCTTATCATCAATGCGGACTGCAACGGTGCTGCCAATATCCTTCGGAAGGCTGTTCCTGATGCCTGGAAGAACACAAAAGACTTCAAGTTCCTTGCTTATCCGGAAACTTACGGATACTGGAATTTGAACCCGAAATACAAACTGACTGCTTAACAAACGCAGTTTATCCTTAATGCGCTGATCCGTCCGCGCCCCGCAAGGGTTGAAAAGAGTCGGACCAAAGTATTCCCGAGGTTCCATCAGCCGAGGGATAGATGCCTTATGGATGGGCTTCTGGTGCTGGAATAACTGAGGCTTCATTTGCCGATGAACAACGAAAGTGTTAGGAAATCCCTTTTATTGACCGAATGCTTAATCGGGGTTTTGAAACCTCTTCCATTGAGCCTCCGGTCAATGGGAGGGGTAATTCATAATAGACGATGTTATAAAGGGAGTTTAGAAGATCGCTTTTCGTTATTTGAGTTTTGAACAGAAATTTAAAAGAAAGGATCGGAGGTTTCTGTTCTGATTTTATTCAGTGCGGCGGCCCTTTTACATATTGTTCCTTAACATTCCGACGATAATTAACATAGCATTAACACAGACTTTATATTAAACAGATAGTATCTCCGGACTATCTTTAGTACGCTTAATTAGTATGTTAATGGAGCGTTACAGAGCCCGGAGGTAGGTTATGAATGAGAAGGTACAGATAGTATTTGGTCTGCTGGGAGGACTCGCGATTTTCCTGTTCGGCATGAACATGATGAGCGACAGTCTGCAGAAAGCGGCCGGAGAGAAGATGCGGACGGTGCTGGGGATGCTGACGAAGAACCCGGTGATGGGGGTGATTTCCGGAGCACTTGTCACAGCGGTCCTGCAGAGCTCGAGCGCGACGACGGTCATGGCGATCGGATTCGTGAGCGCGGGTCTGATGACCCTTCCGCAGGCGATTTCGATCATCTTCGGTGCCAATATCGGAACGACGATGACAGCGCAGATCATCGCGTTTAACCTGAGCGATTACATCTATATCATCATTTTCGTCGGCTTTATCATCGGATTTGCCGCGAAGAAACAGAAGATAAAATATATCGGCAACACGATCCTTGCCTTCGGACTTCTGTTTGAAGGAATTGATATCATGGGGAGCGTCATGAAGCCTCTGGCATCGAGTCCTTTCTTTGTGGATATGATCGGAAAAGTCGCACATGTTCCGGTGCTGGGCGTCCTGACGGGCCTTCTGATGACCCTTGTGGTGCAGAGCTCGAGCGCTACGATCGCCGTTTTGCAGAACTTTGCGTCTCAGCCTGCTGCGGACGGAATCACAAGCATCATCGGGCTGGCCGGCGCGATTCCGATTCTTCTCGGCGACAACATCGGTACGACGATTACAGCAGTCCTGGCAAGCATCGGTCAGAGCATCGACGCGAAGAGGACGGCGTTCGCCCACTGTATTTTCAATGTGAGCGGCAGCCTTCTGTTCATCTGGTTTGTAAAGCCTTACGCGAGCCTGATCACGCTGCTGTCCCCGCAGGGCAATGAGGTGGATGTCATTTCGAGGCAGATCGCCAATGCCCACACCGGATTCAAT
>Ga0256406_1001218_pt1 | contig 42429 bp, 37 predicted proteins | sample RumenRJG_03DNA_FD_185986 | JGI IMG/M metagenome (GOLD analysis project Ga0256406, IMG submission 185986) | Bovine rumen microbial communities from Lethbridge, Alberta, Canada - RJG_03 | ecosystem: Host-associated > Mammals > Digestive system > Stomach > Rumen | place: Canada: Alberta | collected... | reverse complement strand
TATTTCAGAAATAGCTGTTCAACCGTAAAAACCAAAGGGCAAAATGTTGTTAAAAATAAAATTGATTACAGAAATCAGGCAAGGCTTGAGGTTTTGAATTTCTTAAAATCAAAAAATGCAAATTTAAGAGATAAGGATTTCTGGGCTGTAACAAAAGAAATAAAGTTCTTAGGGATTCCGATTATTAAAGTAAAAGAAAGCTTACATACTAAAAAATGCCTATTGTTTGGGTATTGTCCCATTTATAGCATTACCTCAAAAGAACAGAGAGGTCTCAAATGATATTACTTGTAACGGGCGGCGCCGGATTTATCGGCAGTTGCTTTATAAGACACGAATTAAAGAAACATCAGGATTATAAAATAATTAACCTTGATGCGCTGACATATTGCGGAAATATTGAGAATTTAAAAGATATAAAAGATAATCCGAATTATAAATTTGTACACGGAAATATTTGCGATAATAAACTTGTCAGAGAACTTGTGGAACAATCTGACTGCGTAATTAATTTCGCTGCCGAATCTCATGTAGACAACTCCATAAAACACCCTGAAATTTTTATAGAAACAAATGTTCAAGGTACATTAAACCTTTTACAGGCAAGTAAGGAACTGGGAGTTGAAAAGTATTTACAGGTTTCAACAGACGAAGTTTACGGGACTTTAGGCAAAAGCGGATATTTTTATGAAACAACACCCCTAGCCCCGAACAGTCCTTATTCTGCAAGCAAAGCAAGTGCAGATATGCTTGTAAGAGCCTATAATAAAACCTACGGACTTCCGACATTAAATACCCGCTGTTCAAATAATTACGGTCCTTATCAGTATCCTGAAAAACTTATACCGTTCTTCATCTCAAGACTTTTGAAAGGCGAAAAAGTCTCTGTTTACGGCGATGGTCAAAATGTTCGTGATTGGCTTTATGTTTATGATCATTGCGAAGCAATAGATGTCGTTTTGCATAAAGGAAAAATCGGCGAAGTTTATAATATCGGCGGACACAACGAAAAAACAAACCTTGAAATAACACATCTTATCCTCAAAGCTATGGGCAAAGACGAAAGTTCTATTGAATACGTAAAAGACAGACCGGGGCATGACAGACGATATGCTATTTCAAATGAAAAGATAACCAAAGAACTCGGTTGGAAACCGTCTGTTACGTTTGAGCAAGGAATAAAATTGACCATAGATTGGTACTTGAACAATCAAGACTGGATAGAACATATTGAAAGCAAGAAAAAGGGGGTATCCGAATGAAAGGAATAATACTTGCAGGCGGATCGGGAACAAGGCTATATCCGACGACAATGGTTACATCAAAACAGCTTTTGCCTGTTTACGATAAACCTATGATTTATTATCCTTTGTCGGTTTTAATGCTTGCCGAGATAAAAGATATTTTAATTATTACGACAGAAAAGGATATGCCCGATTTTAAAAAACTGTTAGGCGACGGGGCGAGATTCGGCATACATTTGTCTTATAAAACCCAAAAAGAACCGAACGGGCTTGCTGAAGCATTTATTATAGGGAAAGATTTTATAGGAAATGATTGTGCAACTTTAATTCTAGGGGATAACATTTTCTTCGGTCCGAGATTTTCGGGAACTTTGAAATACTTAACAAGAAAGATTGAAAATGAGGGTGGAGCGTGTATATTCGCCTACCCTGTAAAACACCCTGAGCGTTTCGGAATTGTTGAATTTGATGAACACAATAATATTCTTTCTCTTGAAGAAAAACCGCAAAAACCAAAATCGAATTATGCTGTTACGGGGCTTTATATTTATGACAATAAGGTTATTGAATATGCAAAGAATCTCAAACCCTCCGCACGAGGCGAACTTGAGATTACGGATATTAACAGAATCTATTTATACAATCATACTTTGCGAATGGAAAAACTCGGTAGAGGTTTTTCTTGGTTGGACACAGGGACTCCATCATCTTTATTGCAGGCGGGTCAATATATTCAAACAATAGAAGAAAATCAAGGAATAAAAATGGCTTGTTTGGAAGAGGTTGCATTCAGAATGGGCTTTATGTCGAAAAATAAGATTTTGAAAAACATAAAAGGTTTTAAGAATAATGAGTATTTTGATTATTATAAAAAGAATTTCGGGATAAGCGTAACTTTAAATGATTTAAATAACTTAAAATCAGTATCAGATTTAATAAAATTAGCAGGAGATAATATCAGTGATTAAATTTAATAAAAATCAAATTTTCATTGTTACAGGTGCAAGTTCAGGACTGGGAGAGGGAACAGCCCTTCTCCTCAATGAACTCGGAGCGACAGTAGTCGGAATAGCTCGAAACGAAGAACGATTAAATGCTATGAAAGCGAAATGCAAATATCCTGAGAACATGCACCTAGAAATGAAAGATCTAACCGAAAATATTGAGGAACTACCCCAATATGTAAAGGAACTAAAAAATAAATACGGTAAATTCTCAGGGCTTGCATACTGTGCAGGAATAACATCTTTACAACCCCTAAAATTGTTAGATATTAATGATACAAAAAAACTATTTGATATAGATTATTTTGCACCTATTTTTATGGCAAAAGGTTTTGCTGACAAGCGGAACAATATAGGCGAGGGAGCAAGTGCGGTATTTATATCCTCATTAGCTGCAAAATCCTGCAATAGAGGAATGATATCATATTCAGGAGCAAAAGCCGCATTAATTTCTTCAATTCGATGTATCGCAAAAGAATATGCGAATCAAAAAATCAGATTCAATTGCGTTTCTCCTTCAGATATTAAAACTCCTATGCAATCATGGATAAAAGACATTTTAGGAGAGGAAAAAAATCCAGGCTGGAGTTATCCCATGGGGATGGGTGAAGTTAATGATGTCGCAAATATGATTATTTATTTATTATCAGACAAAGCAAAATGGGTAACGGCTCAAAATTATATAGTTGATTGTGGGGTTATGTAATGCGGAATGTTTATATTGTAGGCGGGAACGGATTTGCCAGAGAATGTTATTTATATCTGTTGTGGATGAGCGAACAACAACCGGACATAAAATTCGCAGGTTTTTTAGGCCATGGCGGATACGGACATACTGTTGATTATTTGAATTTACAGAATTTTTATCTTGGTGAAGTTTCTGAACATAAGTTTAATATCAATGAATATGTCGTTATAGGTGCCGGATACCCCGAAATAAGAGAAAAAATATACAAAGAACTAAAGACAAGGGGAATAAATATGTTCAATATTATAGCTCCTTATGTATACATTAATCCGACAGTAGAGATAGGTGAGGGGAACGTTTTTGTAGCTCCTTTTTCCCCGGGGCCGAATGTAAGAATCGGAAATGGCAATGTCTTCAATGGTGATGTTGTTGTCGGGCATGATGCTCAAATCGGAGATTTTAATTTCTTTGGTGGGAAAACTCAGGTATTAGGCGGGGTCAAAATAGGAAATAGTAATAAAATAGGAACTGCCAGTGTATTTTTGCCTCATTCGGCTATAGGGAATCATAATGATATCGCTCCGATAAGTGCAATATATAAAGGTTGTAAAGATAATTGCTATATGCAGGGAAATCCGGCATTAAAAGTAGGAGAAATAAATGCTTAAAAATATTAAACTGTTAAATTCCTATTATTACAACCAACGCAGAACTTATGTATGCAATTAAAGAGTCAGAAAAACATTCAGAAATATTTTAACCTTTATACACAATAACAAAATATGCTCTATTTTATATATAAATATATGAAAACAAAGGAGGTATCTTAAATGGTAAACTTAAGAGAGCGATTGGCAAAAAAGAAACTGCAAAAGCCAATCAATCCAATCGAGATATATGCTTCTTTAGATCGTAAAGCATCTAAAGGAGAACTAAGAAATGTTCAGAAAATTATTCTTGAAAAATGGTTTACCGAGAGAAAAGATGACAAAGACTTGATAATAAAATTAAGTACAGGTCGTGGTAAAACTCTTATTGGATTATTAATATTACAATCAAAAATTAATAGCGGAGAAGGACCATGTTTATATCTTTGTCCAAATAATTATTTAGTACAGCAAACTTGTATAGAAGCAAAAAATTTTGGTATTGATTATTGCACCGCGGATAATGATTTACCTTATGAATTTGAAAACGGTGAATAATTCTTATTACTAATGTAAATAAATTATTTAATGCAAAAACTCTTTTTGGGCTAAATAGCAAATCTATTTCGGTAAATACTATTGTTTTGGATGATTTCCATGCTTGTCTTGATGTTATTCAATCCAGTTTTTCTATAAAAATAAACCGAAATGAATATAGAGATATATATGATAAATTTTTGTATTTGTTTGGTAAGGACTTGGAACATCAAGGTCAGGCGACTTTTGAGGGAGAAATTCGGATCTTTCTATAATGCAAAAAATAGAATATATATGTCTGCAACAGTAAATAATGATTCATTTTTTATAAAGCACTTAAATATATGTGAAATTCTCTTAATGCATTGTAAAGTTTTGTAAAGTCCGAAGATGGCAAATATACTTTGTTATCTGCGGGATTTTGATTTTGAAAAAATTTTTATTATAAAGAATTTTGGTAAAAGTGCCGTCTATAGACTTATACGCAATTTATGAAAGGATTTGACATGGCAGTATACGGTATAGGCAATTCGAAAGCAGACATCAGACCTACCCAATTAAAGGCAGGGATGGAAAAGACCAATTTGAAAAATGACAAGGACAAGGCTATTTTTGATGCAATGGATACGGACAAAAACGGCGTTCTTGATCAAAGTGAAATTGAAAAATTTAAACAAACTTATGACAAGAACGGTGATGACATTGCAACTAAAAAAGAAGCAAAGAAGTTCATCAAGGATAACGGTCTTAAAGGTTCGAAAATAAAGAAAAAAGATGTTATCAAATTCTTGCAGCAATCAGGTGTAAATACTGAAAACGTTCAAGATACCGAAATTCAAGAAAACGGTGCCGTTAAAATTAATTATAAAGACGGCACTTCAAAAACTGTCAACAAAGATAAATCCTATTCTACTACCAAGCAAAATGCTGACGAAGAAACCGTTACGGATAATTATGATGCAGATAACAACCATCTTTCAAATACCGTCGAATCTAAAGATAAAAATACGACTACTACGACTTTCTATAAAGACGGCAAACGTGTAAGCGATGTTGTAACCGATAAAGCTAACAACACTCAAACTGAAACTTCGTATGATGAAAATGATAAACCCGAAATAAAAGTTACCGTTAATAATTCAACGCAAGCTCGTTCTGAAATCAAATATACAAATGGCGAACCGACTACAGAAGAAGTTCGTCAGTGCTATAATATCAGCAGTTTCGAATATGTAGAAGGCAAACGCAGAATTAAAAGCAAGATTGAAAACAAAGGCAATGATGCTTTAGAAAAAACTACAAATTATACTTACAACGAAGACAGCACCGTAACGGAAGAAATTTCTCAACTGGGTGCAAAAACTACAACCACTAACACTTTGAATGCTGACGGGCACAAATTAAGCCAGAAAAAAGTTGTTGACGGCAAAGAATACAATTTGACTTATGACGGCGAGGGCAATACAAAAGGGGTTATTGTTCAGAACGGTGAAACAATTGCTGATATAGCAAAGAAATTCAATGTTTCCAAAGATTCTTTAAAAGAAGTTAATAAGGATATTTTAGGCAATAACAAATCATTTAAAGTCGGCGATGAGATTAAACTCCCCAAAGAACTTGAAGCTGATGAACCCGCATTGCAGGGCAGAAAATCAGCAAGTCAAGCTAAAGCGGATTATGCACATGATCAACAGATTAAAAGAGAACAAGCTGCATTGAGAAAACAAAGAGCAGCAGCCGCAGCCCAAAGAAAAGCTGTCGCAGCACAAAGAAAAGTAGCTGCAGCACAAGAAGAAGCTCAATTAAAAGGGCTCGGACTTACAAACCATAAAGGCGCAGATTCAAAAGTTGATGCGCATTATGCAAAAACAAACAGAAAAGTGAAACTTACCAAAATCGGGAATGCAACTCATGGACGTACGATTTGCAAAGACGGTAAAGGCAAAGTTTATGTTGTTGCACAAGACGGCGTAATTTTGAAAGATACTTACGTAAAAGTAAGTGCTCATCGTAAAGTCGTAAAATTGAAAAACGGAGCAAGAGTAGCTGTTGACGGAAGCAGAAAAGACGGACACGGCAGAAGTATTGTTTATGATGCGAACGGCAAACAACTTGTAATGTCGCATGATAATAAAATATTAAAATCTTCGTATGTTGCAAGAAGCGACAGAGCAGATATCATAAGAAAGAATAAGGGCGAAGCTCACAAAGCAACCGTCGAAATGATGGATAAACAATTGAAAGATGCTCAGGCAGCATTTGACAAACAAATGAGAGATGATGGTTGGGCAGGCGACTTTGCTGATTGGGTCGGCGGAGTATTCGGTTCGGATAATACCGCAGACAAAGTCAGAGCAGATTTAAAAACATACAAAAATAATGTTGCAAGATTACAAAATGCAGCTAAAAAAGGTGATGCAGCATTCAGACAAACATTCCAGAGCGTTTATGGCGTAAAATATGATCAAAACGCAATTGCAAATTACTATATGCACCCGACAAAAGCAAATTATCAAAAAGCATTCGGTACAAAAAATGATATCGGATACAGAGTAGATAAATATAACCAATCACAGCAACAGGGCGCAGGCTATGTAAAAACAGCCGTTAAAGTCGGTGTAGGTATCGCAGCTGTAGCAACTGCAATCCCTTCAGGCGGTACATCACTTGTTGCGGCAGCAGGCGCAATGGCAGCAGCAGGCGGCGTTACTGCAGCGGTTGATATTGCCGTAGATGTATCAGACAGAACAAAAATCACGGGTCAATACAAAGATTCTGAGGGCAAAACCGTACAAGATAAAGGTGTTCTCAGAGAGGGAACCGATCTTGCAGGTATTGCAAAAGACGGTTTGATTGATGGAACAATTACAGCCGTAACTCTTGGGACTTCAAAATTTGCAAAAGGTGCTTATGGAGCATATAAAGCAAGTAAAGCAACGGGTGCAGCTGCAAAAGCAACCGCAGCAAGTGAAAAAGTTGCTGCAGATGCGGCAGCAAATGCGGAAAGAGGACTTACATCCGTAGGAGAAGATGTTGCATCAAAAGGTTTACCCGCTCCAAAAGGCGTAGCAACGGGAGCTAAAGGCTTGCCCGCTCCTGCTCAAAAAGGACTTCCCGCTCCTTCTCAAAAAGGTTTACCCGCACCCGCTCAAAAAGGTTTACCCGCAGCAACGGGCGAAAGAGGTATCGTAAAAGCAGGCGAAAGAGACGTTACAACCACAGGCGAAAGAGGTGTTGCAACTACAGGAGAAAGAGGCGTGGCAACAACAGGTGAAAGAGGCGTGGCAACAACAGGTGAAAGAGGCGTGGCAACAACAGGTGAAAGAGGCGTAACTTCTACTGCTCAAAGAGGTACGACTGCGCAACAAGGTTTGCCCGCACCTGAAGCTTCTGCTCAAGGCTTACCCGCTCCGCAAGGTGCAACAACAGGCGCAAAAGGTTTACCTGCTCCTCAAGGTGCAGCAGGCGCACAGGCTGCAGCAGGCGCTGAAGATGCAGCCGCTAAAGCAGGAAATGCAGCATTATCAAGAACAGAAGAAGCTGTAATTGATACGTTGTCTGACGGTGTTGTCGGTGCAGGCACAGAATATGCTCAAACAGGTCAAGTTACCGTTGAAGGTCTTGCAACCAATATGGCATTCGGTGCTACAGGTCTTGTCGGTGAAAAATTATCCCAAACAGGTGCAGCACGAAAGCTAAGGAGCCACATATCTGATGCATTCCATAATACGAAATCAAAAGTATCAGATGCGGTTCACAATGTAAAAGACAGATTTTCAAAACCTGATGTCGATGCAGCAGGCGGCGCAAGACCTGACGGTCCTAAACCGTCATCAGGCGGTCCGAGTGAGGGCGTAAGAGGTTCTGAAAATACAGGTAAAGCCGAAAATACAAGAAATGCCGATAATGCTAAAAAGGCACAAGAATCAAAAAGAGCAGAAGAAGCTAAAAAAGCCGAAGAAGCTAAGAAAGCCGAAGAAGCCAAAAAAGCTGAAGAAGCTCAAGGCGCAAAAATGACCGAAGCTCAAGCTAAAGAAAGAATGGCTGAATTAGAGCAAGAAATTAAAGAGGGCGAACTTGCTCAAGATTTCAAGGCTAAGTATGCGGATCTTTTGAACGGAAACTTTAACATCAATTTCAATAATCCGAAAGAAGTTTCGGCTCTGAGAGCAAAATTAAGAGCTATGACAATAGCGGCTCACCCTGACAGGGGCGGTTCTCATGAGATTATGCAAATGGTTTCGGGCGCAATGCATAATTTGAAAAATGAAAATTTGTCTGCATGTAAAAATTCTTTGAGAGATTTAGACAATGTATTGAATAAAAAAGCATCTTCTCTTAGCGGCAATAAAGCAGAATTAAACAAATTAAAAACCGAATTTGCACCAAAATCAGAAGGCGCAAAAGCTGCTGATGAAGCAAAGAAAGCAGAGGAAGCCAAGAAAGCTGAGGAGGCTAAAGCCCAAGCTGAACCTGAAGCAGAAGTTTATATGGACGTATCAAATTTCCATACGGGCGACAATTTGCCTAAAGGACAGGAAATTTCTGTCAAAGGTGATGAAACATTACGTTTAGCAGGACAGGATTTAGATTTATCCTCCCCCGAAATTCAAGCACGTTTAAAAGCAATGAAAGACGGTGAAACGTTAACAATAGGACGTGAAGGAGATATAAGGGTTTTCGAAGATAATACCTATGTTTCAAGAAAGCATTTAACTATACGTAAAAGCGGCGACGGTTTCGTAATCAAAGATATTTCTACAAACGGAACATCTTTAGGCAGAACACTTCCCCAAATAAATGAAAATGAATTGGTTCGTGAAGTCGGTAACGGCGGCAGAGAAGTAAACAAGAACTACATAAAAGCTTCAAGAGAACTCCGAGCATACTTTAACGATGCAATTGAATCAGGACGTTATGCAGCAGACCCTGAAACATATATCAAAACTATTAACGAAGCTCACAAAGTCGCATACGGCGGATTTGACGGTAAATCTACATGGTATAAACAAGCAGGACAAGGACACATTGAAATCCACCCGGGTGAAATCCGTGGGGAGGGTGCAATGCGCAACGGCAGAATTAAAGAAGCAGGCATTGTAGAACAAATTGCTAAACGTTACGGCGACCCGTATAGAGTTTCAAACAATTTCCAAAGAGTTGATTTAGAGGGTATTCCTAAGAAATATCAACCTCAAGATACAAACATCAACGGATACAGCCACACATATCCTGACGGTGTATCATTAGAAAGATATTACTACCCGCAAATGCAAAGAACTGCAAACGAAGCATTGGAATTGATTAAAAATAATGCACCGAAAGATGAAATCATCAAAAAGATTGGTCAACATTATCAATATGCGGCTAATGCTCGTCCGTACGGTCAAATAAATAATTCATTATTTATGAACGAAGTAAACACTCTTTTAACAAAAGCAGGCTTAAAAACAATGCCTCACGGGATGTTAGACCACGCAGCTCAAAGACTTCAACCCGAAGCTTTTGAAAGATACTTCCTTGACCAGTATTATAAAACTGCGCTGTAATATAAATATTTAAGAAATTTATATACAAAGTTACAATACAATAAGAATTACCGCAATCGCAAAATTTGGGAATAACTTGTTAGCGAAATAACAACAAAAACGGTCATTGTTTGAACGATAGTGAGTTTGACCGTTTTCAAAATTGAGCTTAGAAGTTATAAGAGAATTTTGTGTGCGGGGACTTTTGTGAAACTTTTTAAAAAGTTATCGCCTCGCATTAAACGGCAACGCCTCCAATTAGTAAAAATATTCATTTTTACTAATTGTCGGTCTGACACTTCGTGTCTGCCTCTGCTCGGCTCGCCGTCTGCGTAAGACAATAACAATAAAATACTTACTTTTATTCGGTATTGATTTCAAAGGCCGGATTGCCACGTCGCCAAGTCCTCTTGGCTCCTAGCAATGTCATGATTTGCAAAAATTTACTGTATTTTTGTATATAGTTACTTAATTTAATACAACATTAAAAAGGAACGGCATTGACTGTTCCTTTTTTGTGTATAATAAAATTATGGAATCAGATAATAAAACTCATAATCATTCTCAACATCCGAGTCACAAACATGAAATTCCACGTTTGAACAGGGCTATCGGACAGCTTGAGGGCATAAAAAAAATGATTGAAGAACGTCGCTATTGTCCTGATATTATTATTCAGCTCAAAGCGGTTCAATCTGCAATCAAGCATATTGAAACTAATATTTTAAAAACACATCTTGAAGAATGTGTTAAAAGCTCGTTTTCCGACCCGGAAGCCGCAAAAGAAAAAATTAACGAAATTAAAAATCTTTTGGATAAATTACAAAATTAAGAACCTAAACATTTTCCTATTTGGTAAACGAGGAACGCTACAATCCATGCAATTGTACATTGAGTAAGTACAACAAGCATTGCATACCCTTTGCCGAGTTCTCTTTTTACCATTGCAATAGCCGCAACGCACGGTGTGTATAAAAGTGAAAATACCAAAAATACAAACGCCGTCAATTGAGTAAATACTGCGGGTAATTTGCTTACATCGCCGAGCAATATTGTAAGCGTGCTGACTACGCTTTCTTTTGCCATAAATCCCGTCAAAAATGCCGTCGTTATACGCCAGTCCGTAATTCCCAATGGTTTAAATAACGGAACAATAAAACTTCCGAGCATTGCAAGCATACTGTTTGCAGGGTTTGTTACTAGGTTCAATCTGATATCAAAATTGCCCAAGAACCAAACTATGATTGTTGCCCAGAAAATTATCGTAAATGCTTTTGTTATAAAGTCTTTTGAACGGGAAACTATCAAACGCCATACGTTTGCGGCACTCGGGAATCTGTAGTTCGGAAGTTCCATAACAAACGGCACGGGTTCGCCTTTGAATACAAAAAGTTTCAAAATAAACGCAAAGATTATCCCTACAATTATCCCGATTAAATACAATCCGACTATTACTTCAAGCTGATTGCGTTTGAAAAATGCTACCGTAAATAATACATAAATAGGCAATTTTGCAGAACAGCTCATAAAAGGAGTTAAAAATATCGTCATTTTACGATCACGTTCTGAAGGCAGAGTTCTTGTTGCCATAATTGCGGGTACGGAGCACCCGAAACCAATCAACATCGGAACAAAACTTCTTCCCGACAACCCGATTTTTCTCAAAATTTTATCCATTACAAACGCTACTCTTGCCATATAGCCAGTATCTTCAAGTATCGATAAGAAGAAAAACAAAACTACGATTATTGGCAAAAAGCTTAAAACGCTTCCAACCCCTGCAAATACACCGTCTATAATCAATGAATGGACAACTTTATTCAATCCGTAATGTGTTAATCCGACGTCAACAACATTTGTAATGTAATCGATTATATCGCCCATTAAATCGGATAAGAAATCTCCGACAGGTCCGAACGTCAAATAAAATATCAGTCCCATTATTAAAAAGAATGCGATAAATGCCGTGTATTTACCCGTCAAAATTTTATCCAGTTTCAGAGAAAATTTTCCAGCGGGAGATTCTTCATTTTTTTGAACAAAATTGTTGCATAACCTTTCGATAAACGAAAATCTGGCATTCGCAAGCGCTGCCTGCCTGTCCATTCCCATATCTTTTTCCATATCGTTAATGATTTGTTTGATGGTTTTTTCGTCGCTTTTATCAAGGTTAAGCGCATCAATTATTAAATGGTCGCCCTCTGTTATTTTTGTTGCGGCAAATCGCAACGGAATATTTGCGGATTTTGCATTATCTTCAATTAACGGAATGATTGAGTGAATGCATTTGTGAACACTTTTTTCATCTTCAATATTCGGGTTGCAAAAATCCAATCGTCCCGGGTGTTCATTGTATTGAGCAACGTTTATAATATGTTCTACAAGTTCATCTATACCCTGCTTCTTTGATGCAGAAATAGGAATTACTGGAACTCCGAGCGTTGCTTCAAGTCCGTTTACATCAATTGAGCCGCCTGCTTCTTCTACTTCGTCCATCATATTAAGAGCAATTACCATAGGGATATCAAGTTCAATTAACTGCATAGTAAGAAAAAGATTTCTTTCGATATTTGTTGCATCAATAATATTTATGATACCGTCAGGCATTTCGCTTAAAATAAAATTTCTTGTAACAACTTCTTCATTGCTGTACGGCGAAAGCGAATAAATCCCGGGCAAATCCGTAATCGTAACGTTTTTATGACCTTTTATAACTCCGTCTGTTCGGTCAACCGTTACTCCGGGGAAATTCCCTACATGCTGATTTGAACCTGTTAATTTATTGAATAAGGTCGTCTTGCCGCTGTTCTGGTTTCCCGCAAGAGCAAGTTTTAATACAGTTTTTTTATTAAAATTCTTTAATTTTCTTGTCGGATAGTTTTTGGTTTCACCGATTTGAGAATGCTCGATATCCTTAAACTGCTTGTTTGCTCTGGGCAAAATATCTGTATCGTGGATATCTGCAATAATAATATTTTGAGCATCAGATTTTCTTATGGTTAATTCATATCCTCTGAGTCGGATTTCTAAGGGGTCGCCCATCGGGGCTGTTTTTACTAAAGTAACTTCGACATTGGGTGTTAAACCCATGTCAAGAATATGCTTTCTTAAAGCGGGGTCCTCGCATTTGATAGCCGTAACTATCGCATCTTCCCCGACTTTTAAACTGTCAAGTGTTGTATCTTTAGTCTTTTTCATAATTCGTGTAATTCTTAAAATATATAAGACATCATATCACAAACACAAATCTTTCATAACTTTACTTTCAATATTATTTTTACTATAATCTTAGCAAGGTTATTATTGTATTAGAGGACGAGAAATGAGTACATATTTATTGGAAGTCGGAACCGAAGAATTACCTTATAAATTTATTCCGCAGGCTATCAGTCAGTTAAATCAAGGATTTAAAGCTTTTTTAATTTCAAACAAAGTAAAATTCGATGATATAAAAGTTTATGCAACCCCCAGAAGATTGGCGGTTTTGGTTTACGGATTAGATTCAAAAACTAAAGATGAAGAAAAAATTATCAAAGGTCCGATTGCAAAGATTGCCTATGACGAAAACGGGAATTTGACTAAAGCAGGGGAAGGCTTTGCAAAGAAAAACGGCGTAACTTCCGATGATTTGTATGTTGAAAATAATTATCTGCACGCAAAAATTATCATAAAAGGACAGGATATAAAAACCTTGCTTGCAGAAAATGTTCCGTCTTTATTTATGAAACTTCAAGGTGCCCACTTTATGAGATGGGGTTATAACGATGAAAAATTTTCCCGTCCAATAAAATGGAATGTATCTATACTTGACGGAGAAGAAGTTAAAATCAAAATTATTGATAAAGAAAGTTCTAATGTTTCGCATGGGCACAGATTTGCGCCGAATAAAGATGTCGTAATCACAAAGCCTGAAGATTATGTCGAATTGATGCGCAAAAATTATGTTATTGTTGACCAGAACGAAAGAAAACAAATTATTATCAAAAAAGCGCATGACGAGGCTGAAAAACTCGGCGCCGTTCCTTACTACACGGAAGATTTGCTTGAAGAAGTTACATTCATCACTGAATATCCGATTGCTGTTGTTTGCGAATTTTCACCCGAATTTTTGAAACTGCCAGAAGAATTGGTTGTAACGGTAATGGCGGTTCACCAGAGATATTTTGCACTTCATAAAGACGGCAAATTAATAAATAAATTTATTACAATGACAAATTATATCGGCCATAATTTTGAAAACATAAAAGAAGGCAACGTAAGAGTAATCAAGGCAAGACTTGATGATGCGGTATTCTTCTTCAATGAAGATACCAAAAAGCCTTTGGAAGATTATGTTGAAGCTTTAAAAGGCGTAACTTTCCAAAAGGGTATGGGCTCAATGTATGATAAGACCCAAAGATTAATTGACCTTTCAAAAGTTATCGCTCACGACTTAAACGTTGAAGATAAAGATATTTTGAGAACGGCAAAACTTTGCAAGGCTGATTTGACAACGAACCTTGTATTTGAATTTACCGAACTTCAAGGATTTATCGGTGCCGATTATGCAAAAGTATCGGGCGAAGATGAAAAGGTTTGTGAGGGCATTAAAGAGCACTACTTCCCGATTAATGCCGAAAGTGAAACAGCAAAAGGCATAGAAGGACAGGTTGTCGGAATTGCCGATAAAATTGATACGGTATGCGCAGTATTTGCGGCAGGTAAAAAGCCTACGGGTTCATCTGATCCTCTCGGTGTAAGACGTGCTGCACTCGGTGTTATCAGAACTATTCTTGACGGGGCATTGGTTATGGATATAACCAAATATATAAAAATTGCCTTGAAAGCATTGCCTGTTCAACGTGATTGCGCAGACGAAATCAATGAATTTTTCATTCAAAGATTGATTATATTCTTATCAGATAAATACAATAAAAACATATTAGAAGCATGCGCACTTAACAATCCGCTTGCTGATATTACGGATTATGTAAAAAGAGTTGAAACGGTTTCAGGCATGAATAAACCTCAGCTTTTAGAAAATGCAAACAGGGTAATTCGTATAATTAAAGATAAAACAATCGGTCAGGTTGACGAAAAATACTTTGTAGAAGATGCCGAAAAAGACTTGTACAAAGCGGTTAAAGCCGTTCAGCCGTTAAAAGATTATAAAGCTTACCTTGAAAAATTAGACAGCTTAAATCCTGCGGTTGAAAAATTCTTTAACGATGTTCTTGTTATGGATAAAGATGAAAATATTAAGAATAACAGAATTTCGCTGCTTGGTTTATTAAAGGGAAAATATGATTATTTGGCAGATTTCGGCAATTTGTAGGATTTATTTGTAAAAAATTGTAAAGATAATATAATAAAGAGGTCAATTATTATTTTTATCATACTTAATGATAATACAAGTAGTGAAAGTAGGTGGAGTCATGTTTGACAGATTGAAAAATTTAAAGATAGTTAAAAAATTAAAAGAAACTGTCAGCCCTGAATCAAGATGGCAAACATATTCTGCAAAGTCAAAATTAGACAAAAGCACAACTGATTATTTAGAAAAAGTCAGCGGTGTTGATAGTCTTGGAACGTTTTCTGACAACGGTGAGCTGGAAGCGATGGTCAGAGCCCAACTCAAGGAAGAATTTCCCGGAATCGAGAATAAAAAATCCTATGAGTTATTAGTAGATGCTGTAGTAAACAACATCATGAAAAAACAGCTTCAAGCCGACGAAAGTAATCTCGATATTGAATAATGAATAGTTATAATATAAAGATTACAAAAACAAAAAGTAATACCTGATGAGGGTATTATTTTTTTTGCCTTGTATTAAATATTTGTAAATTTATTTTATTCAAAAGGTTCAAAAATTTTATTATGTGATTTTATAAATATAAAGGCGGAGTGTGTATGATAAATCCTATCGGTTCAGGGAACGTAAATACAAGCATATTTTATATAAACGACTATCACGGGAAAACCATTAATATGGAACGAACCATGACAGCCTCGCAGGATTTTGATTACAAATCATCAAATAAAAATTGTGATGTGCTGAAATTATCATCAGGCGACATTATGCTCGGAACAGATATTAATATTAATAGAGCTGCCGTGATGTTTGAAAATTTTATCGGGATTAAAGATTCTGCTGTCGGAAATCATGAACACGATATTCAAGGCGATGCCGGCAAGGTTTTACCTTTGCTAAAATTTAATATGCTTGCAAATAACGTTAAAATTAACCCCGGAAGTCCATGGTACGGGGTTATAAAATCCTCGGTCATAGAAGAAGTTAACGGCAACAAATACGGCATAATCGGTTCAACACCCGTTGATTTATTTATTCGAACAAAACTCGGACCGCTGCAAAAAGATATAAGTGTAGATAATGCGCAAGAAACAGTTTATGACATTCAAAAAGAAGTCGATACTTTAAGAAAACAGGGCGTAAATAAAATAATTCTGTTATCACATCTTGGCAATATGTTTGACAAAATCATTGCGCAAAATACCTCGGGCATTGATGTAATTCTTGGCGGGCATTCTCACGAATTGATAAAAGGTGTTAAAGAGGGCGAAAATCTGTTCTACGGTTTGGACGGCAAGCCCGTTGTAATTACTCAGGCAGGCAAAGACGGAAAAACTTTCGGGGTCTTAAATCTGGAATTTGACAAAGACGGAAATATTAAAAAAGTCCAAAATAATATCGGCTACACAAAAGATTTTGAAAGAAGTATGCCGCTAAAATATGTCTTTGAGAAGATTTTTAATAATAAAAAGGTTTTCGGCGTAATTAAATCTGCTCCGCCCGAGCCGCAAAATCTTTTGATTTCGCCTAATCCGCACGGATATTTTATTGCGGACTGTATGAAAAAAGATTTAAATACGGATATTGCATTGATTCAAAGCGCAAATATTCGAGGTTATTTTGAAGCGGGAAAAGTCGATGAACGTACGGTAAACGATATTATGCCGTTTAAAAACGAACTTTATAAAGTAAATTACAGCGAAAAAGATATTGTAGATGCAATCAAATCGGCTGCCGAAAGGTCTTTTAACAGCGCTGCGCACAAACCAGGAATATTTTATGCATCAGGTTTAAAATATTCTCTTGATAAAACGGGACATCTCAAATCCTTGACTTACACGGATAAAACGGGCAAAGATACCCCGATTGATATAAACCACCCCAGAACCGATAAATTTTATCTTACGGCAATAAATGATTATTGCGTTCAGGGAAATGATAATTTTACGATGTTGAAAAAGCCCGAACAAATAGTTGAAAAATGCGGAATTGATTCGGGCGTTTGTGTTGAAAATGTTTTGCAAAAATCAAGCGCTCCCGTTGACATAAAAGATGACGGGAGAATTTCGATAGAATAAAAGAACACAACAAAAAAGCACCTGCTTTATGCGGGTGCTTTTTAATTGCTTTTGTTAATATCACTTATTTCAAGACTTTGTTGATATCTTCTACAATAAGTTCGGGTTTTAAACGATATCTTGTATAAAGTTCATCTGTTGAAACTCTGTCGGTAAATTCTTTTTTAGCTCCGTAATTGAGGACTTTCATATCGGAATTACCGTAAAATCTTGCGATTTTTTCTCCGAAACCGCCATCTAAAACACCGCTTTCAAGTGTTACAACAACTTTATGATCAGCTTTAAGGTTGTTTAGCAATTCTTCATCAAGACCCGTTAAATAAACAGGGTTGATAAGGGTTGCTGTGATGCCTTGCTGCGCAAGTTTATCTTTAACCTGTTTGCCGAGTTGATAGAAATCACCTGCAGCAATGATGGCAACATCTTGTCCTGTTGCTTCAACTTTGAATTTGTTGAGCTTAGAATAATCAGTTGTATCTTTTTCGCCTGTTGAAACAACCGCACCTGCGGGAACTCTTATTGCAACGGGGTGTTGTTTTTGAGTAGTCGCCCAATCAAGCATGTGCAGGTATTCTTCTTTTGTTGTAGGTGAAAGATAAACAATATTAGGGATATTGCTGATTAACGGAATATCAAAAATTCCTAAGTGCGTCATATCGGCAGAATAAATACCTCCTGCAAATACAAGAATTGTTGCAGGGTTGTTATTCAATGCGATATCTTGAGATAACTGGTCATAAGTTCTTTGTACAAATGAACTCATAACTTCCCAAACAGGAGTTGCGCCGTTTTCTGCCGCACCTGAAACAAATCCTGCAGCCTGTTGTTCTGCAATACCTACATCAACGTAGTTTTTACCGAATAACGGTCTGACATCAGGTGTCAAGCCTGTAGCTGAGGGAGTTGCAGCACTAACTACAAGCAGATTTTTATTGGTTTTTAATTTATTCAATAAATAATTTGTTGTAATAGTGTTGTAATTTTCGCCGCTCTGAGCTGGTGAGGAGTCTTTTTGGTTTAAGAATCCCGGCATCTGCCAATGGTATTGTTCTTTATGTTCAACGGCAGGTTCATAGCCCATACCTTTTAAGGTGTGTAAATGAACAACTGTCGGCTTTTGAGTATCTTTTACTTTTTGGAATAATTTAATTAATTCTTCTATATTGTTTCCGTCATCTAAATAGTAATAATCATAGCCCAAAGCTTTGAAAATATTGTTTGATGATTTGCCGTTTGATTCACGAAGTTCTTTTAATGCGTTGTATAATCCGCCGTGATCTTCGGCGATTGCCATTTCGTTATCATTAACTATTGCTATAAAGTTTGAACCTAAAACAGCGCCGTTACTTAAACCCTCCAATGCTTCGCCGCCCGATAATGAGCCGTCGCCGATTACAGCGATAACATTATATTTTTCGCCTTTGAGGTCTCTTGCTTTAGCAACACCCGTTGCAAGGCTTAAAGAAGTTGAAGTATGACCGACTTTAAAGAAATCATGTTCGCTTTCGTCCTGATTTGAATAGCCTGAAATATTTTTATTAATCGGGTTTAAAAATCCGTCTTTTCTGCCCGTTAACATTTTGTGAGGATAAATTTGGTGTGAAACATCAAATATTATTCTGTCCTGCGGTGAATTGAATACATAATGCATGGCGATAGTCGGTTCAACAAAGCCTAAATCTGGTCCTAAGTGTCCGCCTACGGTATTTGCTCTGTTCAAAATACCGTATCTTAAATCATCCGCCAAATCATTTAATTGGGATTTGGAAAGTTTTTTAACATCTTTGGAGGAATTAATGCTGTTTAAAACTTTTACTTTGTAGTTCGGATTGAGATATTCTGCGTTTGCAAAGGCTGCCGTGTAGCTCATGCTTGCAGCAATAAACATTGAAAGTAATTTCTTTTTCATTTATTCTCTCCTTATTTTGTACTGCCTCTTTTATGGGAAAAATTTTATCATGCGCAAAATAAAATTGCAAAAATGGTAAAACGGATTGTTATATTTTGTATTTGTGGTATTCATAGTATAATATATATACATGCAAGGTTATGGGATATGAATAAAAAGTTTTTAACTCTTATAGTTTCAATATTTATTTTAATAACGGCTGTATATTTTATTTTTAAGCCGGCTAAAAAAGATGAGTCTGTTGTATTTTGGACTCTGCAAATGAGCGATTTTTCTGAATACATAAATGGCGTTATAAGTAATTTTGAGGCTAAAAACCCCGATATCAAAATAAAATGGATAGATGTTCCGTTTTCTGAGGGCGAAAAAAGGACTCTTGCATCGGTTATGAGTGATAATCCGCCCGATCTTGTAAATTTAAATCCCGATTTTTCGTCAACCCTTGCACATAAAGGAACTTTGTATGAAATCCCGCAAAATAAGCTTACCCAATTTAATAAAGAGATCTTAAACTCGACAAAAATAAACGGCAAGCATTTTCTTATCCCGTGGTATGCAACAAGTGCCGTTACGATTTATAATAAAGAACTGTTTAACAAAACAGGAATTGCCGTTCCAAAGAAGTATTCGCAACTTGCATCTGATGCAAAAATCATAAAGGATAAGACAGGCGCATTTATTACGCTGCCAAATATAACAGAAAACGATACGATGCTCAAAATCCTGAACAAATACGGCTGCAGCGGGTCAGATGTAATATCTTCAGATAGCTGTGTTGAAGTTTTTGATCTTTTTAAAAACCTATATACAAGCGGTTTAATTCCGAAAGAAACCATAACAATGACCTTGCAGGAAGCGCTTGAAAAATATATGTCAGAAAATATTGCCCTTATAAATGCGGGCGCAAATTATTTAAATATGATAAAAGAAAATGCCCCCTCCACTTATAAAGTAACAGACGTTGCTCCGCAAATCAAAGGAGAACTCGGACAAAATGATTTTTCTTTGATGAATTTCGTAATCCCGTTGAGGGCTAAACACAAAGAAAAAGCCTTGAAATTTGTACTGTTCCTGACAAATTATGAAAACCAGTTAGAACTTGCAAAGCTTACAAATATTCTTGCGGTAAACGATAAAACTTTAGATAATGATTTTTATAAAAAATATTCAAACGGCGATTTGCAGGGTAAAGCAAGAGTAATAAGTGCCGCCCAGTTAAGTCAAATCGAACCGTCATTTAAGACCCGCAAAAACCAAAAAGATATAAATAATTACGTAAATTATGCGGTTCAGGATATCTTGTTGAATAAAAGCACTTCAAAAAACATAATAAAGAAGTTATCCGAAAATATGAACGCATTATCACGTTAGAACCAAATAAGGAGAGAAAACATGAAAGCATTGGTATTTGATAAAGAATTAAAACTCATAAATGATTATAAAAAGCCCGTTCCGCAAAAAGGAGAAGCGCTTGTGCGTGTTACCATGGCGGGGATTTGTAATACCGATTTTGAAATAACAAAAGGCTATATGGGTTATGTCGGAATTTTAGGACATGAAGCTGTCGGAATAGTGGAAGATGTAAATTCTGACGATAAATCTTTAATCGGCAAAAGAGTTGTTCCCGAAATCAGCTACGGCTGCAAAGACCCGAATTGCGAATGGTGCGCCGTTCATAATTACCGTCATTGCCCGAATCGTCATACTCTCGGAATTTTCCATAAAGATGGCGTTTTTGCGCAGTATTTTACGATGCCCGCAGAAGTTCTTTTTGAAGTGCCCGATAATGTTCCAGACACTCAGGCTGTTTTTGTAGAGCCGCTTGCAGCCGCATTAGAAATAAACGAACAGTATCACATTAAACCTATGGACAAGGTTATCGTTTTAGGGGACGGGAAATTGGGACTCATCACGGCTCTTGCATTGAATGCTCAAAATTTTGACGTTACATTGGTCGGTAAGCACCAAAATAAACTTGACATTGCAAAAGCTCAAGGGATAAAAACCGCTTTATTAAATGAATTTAGAGTTGAAAAAATTTATGATGTTGTAGTCGAAGCAACGGGTTCTGTTTCAGGATTTGAAACCTCTCTTGCTTTAACAAAACCCCGAGGAACTCTTGTTTTGAAAAGTACGGTTGCCGCAAGTAAAGAGTTTAATTTAGCCCCGATTGTAATTGATGAAATTACGGTGTTGGGTTCTCGCTGCGGTAAATTCCCGCCAGCATTAAGATTGCTAAAATCAGGGAAAGTTGATTTTTCCCCGCTTATTTCCGGTATGTACGATTTTGATGATGCGCTTAAAGCTTTTGAAAAGAACAAACAAAAAGATACGTTGAAAGTTCTTTTAAAATTTTAATCGAAATTGTTTCGGGTAAAGAAATTTGTCTGATTGACTTATTGAAAAAGTGATTTTACAAAGTAATAATGTGGTATAATTACTTGTAAGGAGATATTTGATATGGATAAAAAAACGATTTTTACAATTCTTGCGATATTGATTTTGCCTATATTGGCTTTTATGGCGCTTTCATTTAATAAAAATTCAAGTGCGATTGCCGATACAAACAAACCGCAAATAATAAAATTTTCTTCTTCAATGTGTCTTGAATGCAAAGAGGTTGAAAAAATATTTAATGAAATTATGCCCAAATATAAGGACAAAATTTCATATACCACAATTGTTGTTGACAGCCGCAAAGATATGGATAACAAATTGATAAAAAAATACAACGTCCAACTTGTTCCGACGGTTGTAATGCTTGATTCTAACGGCAAACAGATTAAAAGAATTGAAGGTGCAATATCAAAAGACGAATATGAGGAATATATAAAAGGACTTAAATAATGGAAGAACTTGTTCAAATTTTTACCGTTCAAACAAACATTTATTTAATGTTTTTAGCCTCATTTATCGGCGGGGTGGTTGCCTCAATTTCCCCGTGTTCATTATCTATACTGCCTTTAATCATCGGGTATGTCGGCGGATATTCGGAGCAAAAGCCTTTAAAAACCTTTGTACAAATGATATTTTTTGTAATAGGTTCGGGGCTTGTATTTTCTCTTATCGGTCTATTCTGCGCATTGACAGGCAAGATATTTGTCGGAAATCCTTATTTTGCCTTAATCATCGCATCTGTTATTTTGATTATGGGTTTGAATTTGGTCGGATTATTAGACATTCAGCTTCCTGTATTAATTAAAGAAATCCCCAAAAATAATTTTAACAACGATTTTTTATACCCTTTGCTTTTGGGTGCGGTGTTTGCGATTATCGGAAGTCCCTGTTCAACCCCGATTTTAGCCAGTATAATGGCATTTTCTTCAATTTCGGCAAATATTATCCAATCTGTTACGATGCTGTTTTTATTCGCATTAGGTCAGGGAATTATATTTATTCTTGCGGGGGTAATTACTTCCGAAATCAAAACGTCAAGCGAAAAATATTATAAGATTTCCGAAATAATACTGAAAATCAGCGGATTTTTGTTGATTTTAGTTTCGCTGTTTATTTATTATAGGGTTTTCAGTTCCGTTTTATAAAGTTTCAAGGAGCAGAATAAATGTTGAATTTAGACGATATTATTGAACTAAGGAAAATTATTAAAGATAAATACAATCAAACAATGCACGTACATGATACGTGTGGCGGACAGTATTTTGATTTTGATGAAAAAATCGACGGTATACAGGATGTCGTAAATGATTATCTTTCAAAATTAAATCAAAAGGCTGAATTTGCATCTGACGGTTTGAGTTTTACGGTTGAATAAGTTTTTATTCTTTTTCTTCAACCCATTTTTTTGAATCAAACTTCAAATCCGTAACTTTCATTTTAAGAGATTCCGTGTAGGGTTGGAGTTTTAAAAGTATTTGTGTTTTTCTAAGCATAAGTTCCTGTGCAACGACGGGAGTTCGGCACGCTATAACCATAATATTTCCTCTAAGCATCGAATACGGTTTAGAATTTTTGGCAAACTTTTCTCCTGCTGCTTTTGCCCAGAATTTATACAGGTTGCTGCGCTTTATGGCTTTTTTAAATTCTTTGGTTTCCGATAGCTTGGATATTAAATCATCAATATTTTTAAATTTGGTATATAGGATTTTTCTCATATTTTTTTTAATCGGTTTTTGTGCTAAAATTTTGGAATGATAACCGAACAATTAGATACTAGCATAAAAAATTCCAAAAACATATTGCTTGTTTCTCACATAAATCCTGACGGCGATACGCTCGGGTCAATGTGCGGAATGTATTGTTTGATAAATGAAAATTATAAAAAGAAGTGCGATATGGTTATAGTATCTAAACTTCCCTCAACTTATGAATTTCTGCCCGATATAAAAACGGCACATCATATTGAAGATATGGATTTATCAAGAGAATACGACCTGTGCATAAATCTTGATGTCGCAGCATCAGACAGATGCGCCGATGCTCAGGTCCTTTTTAACAAATCAAAAAATACAGCAAATATTGATCATCACGAAACCAATAATGCTTATGCAAAGATAAATATTATAAATCCCGAAGCTTCCGCAACGGGAGAGGTTATATTTGATATAGCTAAAGAATTAAAATGGAAAATTACAAAAGATGCCGCAATATGTTTGTATACGGCAATTTTAACGGATACGGGCGGATTTAAATTCTCAAATACAACTCCCAAAACTATGCAAATAGCGGGGGAATTGTTAACATACGGAATAAATCCGCCAGACATTTATCAAAAATGTTATGAAACCCAATCAAAAGATATGGTTCTGTTCCAATGCTATTGCGTAAGTAAAGCAGAGTTTCTAGACAATGACAGAATCGCATATACCGTTGTTTATAAAAAAGATTTAGAGAAATTTAACAGTAACGGTGAAGATTTTACTGATGGTTTAACGGAAAAATTGAGGGCGATAAAAACCACGGAAGTGGCGTTTGTTGTAAAAGAATTAAATTCTAATACCTCAAAAGTTTCAATGCGCAGCAAAAGCAAAGATATTGCTAAAGTTTGTGCAAGATTAGGCGGCGGAGGTCATAAATTGGCAGCCGGTGCCGTAATCAAATCAAATGCCGCTAATGCGGTAAAAATTATTTTAAAAGAATTGAGTATATGATTAAAGATTTCATAAAAAATACTTTAAAAAATCTTATGAAGAATAAGTATATGCGCTTTCTTATCAATCTGATAAGATCCGTTATAAAAAAAGATTTTTTCGGAATGGCATCGGAAATGGGGTATATGCTTATTTTGGGATTTTTCCCGTTTATGCTGTTTTTGATGGCTGTATTCGGGTGGATGGGCAACAAATCATATATGGACCCGATTTTGAAAGCTTTATCAAATATTATGCCGCATCAGGCGCTTGAACTTGTTTTGTCGGTTTTAAATCAAACTATGATATTTGACCACGGAAAATTAATTGCATGGATTGGTATTATAACTTCTCTTGTACTGTCCATAAACGGTGTCGCTGTTATTTTGAAAGGGCTGAACAGAGCATATAAGGTTGAAGAAACAAGGAGCTTTATTTATACAAGGATCCTGTCGACTTTAATGGTATTTGTAAGTATTCTTGTTATGTTTTTGACAATCAACATTATCATTTTCGGTAAAGTTATCATAATGTTTCTAATAGCGCATTTTCACATGTCAAAACCTTTGGCGTACTTAATTTTAACTTTAAGATGGCCCGTAGCGTTTCTGGCATTGTATTTGCTGGCATTTTTAATTTACTATATTTTGCCCGATTTAAAAGGCAAAGAATGCTTTAAAAGGCGCAGCGCACTCCCCGGAACTGCATTTTTCACGGTTTTCTGGTTAGTCGGATCGTGGGGGTTTTCGCTTTACGTTAACAATTTAAGTACCTATAACATCGTTTACGGTACAATCGGTGCGTTTTTCATTTTAATGGTTTGGCTCTACTATACCTCAATTGTTCTTTTAATCGGCGGGGAAATTAATTCAAGAGTTTATAACAGACTTGAACATAAATCCCGTGAAATTCAGGAAGAATTAAACGCATTGAGAGCAAAGACTTTCCCTGACAAAAATTAGGAAATTAAAGAAAGTCTATCTGCCTATTTATGGGAAAGTGCCGACAAAAACAGATAAGGGAACCAATCCTAATCAATTTTTAAGAAACTATTTTAACCCCTGAACTTGTACCGAGTCTTGATGCTCCTGCATTAATCATTGCTAAAGCTGCTTCTTTATCTCTTATTCCGCCTGATGCTTTGACTTTTAATCCCGCATCTTTAACGGTGTCATACATAAGTTTTACATCTTCAGCTTTTGCGCCGACACCTCCTTTTACAAAGCCCGTTGAAGTTTTAACAAAATCCGCACCGCCCTCAATAGCGTATTTGCAAGCTCTTACAATTTCATCTTTTGTTAATAAATCTGTTTCGATTATGACTTTTAAATTATGACCGTTGCAAGCGGATTTGATTTCTTTAATTTCATTTACGACAAAATCTTTTTCGTCGTCTTTCAATTTTGTTACGTTGATAACCATATCGATTTCATCAGCTCCGTCTTTTACGGCTTCTTTTGTTTCAAAAACTTTTGTTTCCGTTTTGTTTGCGCCTAAAGGGAACCCGATAACGGTTACGACTTTAACATTTGCATCTTTCAAATTTTCTTTTGCGAGTTTTACATAGCATGGATTTATGCAAACGCCGAGAAAATCATATTTTTTTGCCTCGTCAAAAATCCTTAATAAATCAGCTTTACTTGCATCCTGTTTTAATAATGTATGTTCAATATATTTGTTTAACTTCTCCATAACCTTTCTCCTAAATTCTCTACATTGCTATTGTAGCATATAGAAGTATATTATTCCAAAATGTAAAAACAACATTCAATTTAGGTAATTTCAAATAAATCATCTAATGTGCAATTCAGAGCTTTGCATAAGCGTTCAAGCGTATTTAAACTGACTGTGTTAGTCTGTTCATAATACAGGCGAGTAATTGTACTACGGCTCAAACCTGATAATTTTTGCAGCTCGTATATTTTTATTCTTTTAGCTCCCATAATGGCAGATAATTTGTTTCTTATCATATAAAAATCATACCATTTTATCTGTAGTGCTTGATATTATCTATCAGCTATGATATATATTGTATCAATAATGAAACATTATAATTCACAAATCTTTATATTAGTACTCAAAATAATGGAGGTTTATTAAAATGAAATGGTCTGCAAAAGCGTTTACACTTGCCGAATTATTGATTGCACTTGCAATAATCGGAGTATTATCTGTTATAACAATACCTGCGATGATATCTAATTATCGTGCGCATGTGGCATCTGCAAGATTGAAAAAGTTTTATTCGAATATGCGTACTGCTATTCAAATATCAGAAATTAAAAACGGAAGAGTTGCAAATTGGGATATGAACCCGAATGGTGAAAATAGTGCTGATGATGGAGATAGATTCTTTATGACTTATCTTGCCCCGTATTTGAAATATTCGTCTAAGAAAAAAATCGGTGGATCTAAAGGAAGATACGAGTATATTTTGCCGGATGGTTCTTCGTTTCAGGTATTTCAAGGCGCTTGTATAGATTTCAGGTATGATGTGAATGGAAAAGATAAACCCAATGAGTACGGAAAAGATAAATTTTGTTTCCTGTTATGTAATAATGAAAGCGCTAATCACGGATATTTTGGAAATAGTCGTCAATATTTTGGTGCACGTGGCGACGGAATAACAACAAGAGCCCAAGCTATTAAAGAATGCAGCAAAAAATCTTGGAAATATGCCGAAGAAGGTAACGTAAAATGTGCGAAATTATTGGAAATGGACGGTTGGGAATTTAAGAAAGATTATCCATACAAACCTTAAACAATGATAACTTATCTTATTTAAATATTAATACTGAAATCAATGCCGTTAAAAATATCGGAATGTTATAATGCAAAAATGTCGGAACGCACGTATCCCAGATATGGTTATGCTGACCGTCAGCATTCAATCCGGCTGTCGGACCAAGCGTTGTATCCGATGCAGGCGACCCTGCATCGCCTAATGCTGCGGCACTTGATAAAACTATAATCATTGACGGAACACTAAAACCTAATTTTATAAATATCGGGATATACAAAACGGCAAGTATCGGGATTGTACCGAATGACGTTCCTATACCCATTGTTATAAACAATCCGACAAGCAGCATTAAAAATGCCGCCAGTAACTTGCTTGACATCATAAACGGAGTGATTGTGTTTATCAAACCGTCAATTCCGCCCGTAGCTTTCATTACTGCGGCAAACCCCGCAGCAACAAGCATTACAAATGCGACATATCCCATCAAACCAACCCCTTCATTTATCAGTTTGTCCATTTTGTCATGATCAATTGCCCTGCAACCAAATATTACCGATAATCCGACCAGAGCACCTAAAGGCAATGAGCCCGTCCATAATTGGATTGCCAGAGTTAAAAATGCCGCAACAAGTGTAATATAGTGGCTTCTGCGCAAAGTTAAGTCGGTATCTTCTTTTATTTCAGCGACTTTTATATCTTTATAAATTCTTGGCTTCGCATAAGTAATAAATATCGCTATAAGATACCCGACAAGCATTCCAAGCCCGATTATCCAAGTGTATTTCCAAATATCGCTTCTTAAAATCTTTACCCCGTTTTGAATCATATTATCTGCGATTAAACTTTGAAAGATTAACCCGAACCCTGCAGGAATTACAATATATGGAGCTTTCAAGCCGAAAGCCAATGCGCATGCAACAGAACGTCTGTCAATTTGCAATTTATTCATAACCGATAACAACGGCGGGATTAAAATAGGAATGAATGCAATGTGTACCGGGATAAGGTTTTGAGATAAAATTGCAATACCCGTTAAAATAAAAATCAGCATGTATTTTCGTGATTTTATGGTATTTGCGATTTTTTTAGACAAAATTTGCGCAAGTCCCGTGTGGGTCATTGATGCTGCAAATGCCCCGAGTAAAATATAACTCAATGCCGTTTCAGAGTTATCACCCATTCCGTTAATAAAAATATTCATAACATCTGAAACTCCGATATGCCCTATCAATCCTCCCGCAAGTGCGGAAATCATTAAGGCAAGCAACACGTTAACCCTGCATAAACAAAGCACGCAAAGCAATATTACTGATACTATTATCGGATTTATTAAAAGTGATAACATATCCAATATGGTAACACAAAAATACTCAATCGGACTATATACGGATTATCGACCGGTCTAATATGCAAAACTCTTTTATGCGGTTAAATATAATTAATCTTTTTCATACTTCCAGCTATTCTTAATTCACGAGGACATTATGTCCTCTTTTTTTTTAGCTTTTTTATGAAACCTGCATTTCTTTTTCAAATCCGAACAATGAGCTTACGGATTCATCATCATGGATTCTAGAAATAGCTTGAGCTAAAAGAGGTGCAACCGAAATTTGTTTGATATTGGCAGGTAATTTGCTCTTATCTAAAGGTATTGTATTTGTTACGATACATTCGGTTATGGGTGAAGATGCAAGTCTTTCGATTGCAGGACCGGAAAATACCGGGTGCGTAGCACCTACATATATTTCTTTGGCACCTTTTCTTTTTAAAAGTTTTGAAGCTTCACAAATTGTGCCCGCAGTATCAATTATATCATCAAACATCAAGCAAACTTTGCCCTCAACATCGCCGATTACGTTTGTTGCAATTGCTTCGTTATGTTTATCACGACGTTTATCAATCAAAGCAATCGGGCAATTTAATCTTTTTGCAAAATATCTTGTTCTGTTTGCCCCGCCCATATCGGGAGAAACGGCAACCATTTCATCAGGGTCAATATGCAAACTCTTGATATATGAAGTGATAATCGGAGCTGCATAAATATGGTCTACAAGAATATTGAAGAATCCTTGAATTTGTCCCGTGTGTAAATCCATTGCAAGAACTCTGTCTGCGCCTGCAGTAGTTAATAAGTCGGCAACAAGTTTAGCTGTTATTGCTTCTCTGCCTGAAGTTTTTCTGTCCTGTCTTGCATAACCGTAATACGGAATAACGGCGGTAATTGATTTTGCACTTGCTCTTTTAAAAGCATCTATAATAATTAATAATTCCATTAAATTTTCGTTAACGGGATTGCAAACAGGTTGAATTATGAAAACGTCATCTCCTCTGACACTTTCTTTTACCTGTACGTATATTTCTCCGTCGGCAAAATTTTTAACAATCATCGGTCCGATTGTTGTACCGAGTTCATTAGCGATTTCCTGCGCCAACTCGGGATTTGAACGACCTGCGAATAATTTAATGTCATGATTGGGACTTATTGCTCTTTCCAATTCGGGATAAGTCTTTTCTTCAATTGCTACCATTTATAAACCCTTTCCGCACTTACAGCATGTGTTATTATAAACTTCATAAAAAATAATCACAAGATTTTTTTAAGTTTTGTAATATATAAAATTAGGGAATAAATAATTTTGCGTAAAAAATTTGACAATGAACGCCAAAATAACTAACATGTAGGAGCTGAGAGTACAAAACACGAAAGGAATAAAAATGAAAAAATTCTTATTGGTTATGGGTTTATGCGCTGCCGCATGCACGGCTTGTTATGCTGATCAGATATATATGATTCAAACTGATTCAAATGCCGCATCAATCATTGATAATATTGAAGTTAAAACAAAAGATGCAGCCCAAAAAACAGGCTCTTTTATGAAAGAAAATGCTCAAAAAGCAGGCAACGCAACAAAAAAGGGTGCTTGCAAAGCAGGAAAGGCAGCTAAAAAAGAAGCAATTAAAGCAGGTAAAGCCGCTAAAAAAGGCGCAAAGAAAGCTACAAATTGGTCAGCTCAAAAAATTAAAGACGGAACAGAAGTTGTCATAGAAAAGACACAAGATGTTCCCTCTCAGGTAACAACGGTTGAAACGGTCGAATCGGTTCCCGTAAAAGAAACGATTGTTGAACCTGCCGAAAATGCACAAACAAAATAGTTTAAATATCTGCATACACAAAAAGCGCTTTTTCTGTTTTAAGAAAAAGCGTTTTTGTTCTTATATATAATCCGAACTTCACTCAATTTTATGCTGCTTTGATATCTAATTTATCTCCAGGTTTGATAAGAACGTGGCAGTTATCATTTTCATAGTGGAGATTATTTTTATCCATAAGTTCTTTTGTATGGTTCAAAATTTCAATATCAGTCGGTTCATAACCTGTTTTGTCTTTGTGTAATGCTTTTAAATGAGCTTTTGCAATGTTCCAAACGCAGTCTCCTTTAACTACATCGTAAGTATCACCGTTTAATTTATCGGGATCGGGAGTGTGTGCTTGTGCTACGCCTGTTGAGTCAGCGGGTGCCGTTGTTGTTGAATCGGCGGGAGCTGTAGCTGTTGAGTCAGCGGGAGCTGTGCTTGTTGAGTCGGCAGGAGTTGTAGTTTGAGCATCTGCTGAAGCTACTGCCGTTTCATTATCCTGAGCACTTGAATCAGCGGGTGCTGCTACGCCTGTTGCCGTTGCTGCGGCTGCTGTTTGTGTATCTGTTGTATCATCTGATGTTGAATCTGTTTCTTGGGTTTCGTCAGCAGGAGCGGTTTCCGTTTCCTGAGTTTCATCAGTTTCTTGAGTTTGTGTTGAATCTTGGCTGTCATCTACGGTTTCCGTACTGTCATTATTTTCATCATCGGGTAACGGAACATAAGATGCGCCGCCTGTATGAGGAACGTTTCCTCTGTCTGCGAATCTGTCATTTAAGTATGCGATTGTACCGCCTGCTAATGCGGCAAGAGCCAATCCTGCTATAGCAAGTTTCCCTTTGCCTGTTTTAAGAAAACTTTTACCTTTTGCAAAAGCACTTTTAATATGTTTCCATAAACCTGACGGTTTAGTTGAACCTGCTGCTTCGGCTGCTTCTGCAGCTCCGCCGGCTGCTCCTGCGCCTGCACCTGTTGCCCCTGATGCGCCTGATACCGATGCGGGAAGTCCGAGAGTATGTGATGCAGCCTGTCCTGTTGCACCGTTAGGATTAACTCCGTTTGTATGTATTGAAATTACTTTTACTCCGCCGTTCGGTTGTGCACCGCCTGCCCTGTTACCCGAATGAGAGAACGGGTTTAATACTGACGGGGTACCTGCTGTACCTGCACTTGCGCCTGCTCCTGCTGCAGAGCCGGCAACTGAGCCTGAGGCTCCTTGAGTTGCAGAACCTGCTGTTGTTGATAACGGTGCGGGAAGTCCTAAGGTTTTCTTCCCTGATGATGTCGGAATATTGTAATTATTATCTGATATGCCGAATTGATTTTTTACCATATCCATAAAGTTAAAATTATATTTCGGCTTTTCTACGACTGCAGGAAGATTAGTTGCCGCTTTCGGTGCGGGAAGCCCTAAAGGTTTCTTTCCTGTTGCGGGAATGTTGTAATTATTATCTGATATGCCGAATTGTTTTTTAACCATATCCATAAAGTTAAAATTATATTTTGGCTGTTCTATGACTGCAGGGAGGTTAGGTGTTGCGGTTTTACCTGCGGCTGCACCTGTTTTTCCTTTCTTTGCAAGTTCATGTTCTTTTCTTACATCAGCCAATGTTCTTGAACTTGTTCTTCTCGATTTTTGAGCACTTCTGTTCTTCTTGCGATAATCTTTCCCTTGAATTGCTCCGATACCCATTTTAATTCCCCTTGTTCTCTTTTTATCCCCTATGCTTTTATAAAGTATTTTTTGTTTGCAAAATTGATAAATCGTATATACTATTTTAACATTTGTTTACAATTTAAAAAGATACAAAAATGCCGCAATTTTTCTTCTGAAATTGCGGCAGCGAAAGGATTACAATAAACACGAGAAATTTGTAATTAAACTTGTTACATCATTTATTTAATGATTAATTTTAAAATATCAACAAATATAGCATGACAATAATTCGCTGCCTGTTGATTTCATTTTTTTCAAAGCCCTGATTTCGGTTTGTCTGATGCATTCTTTTGTAACACCGTAAATGTTCCCGATTTCTTCAAGGGTGTGCTTTTCGCAATCCCCAAGTCCGTAGCGCATTTTTACAACTTTCTGCTCTCTGTCTTTTAAGGTTGAAATTACGTTATTAATATCTTTTTTCAAGCTGTTATATTCGGCGTTTTCGCTGATTGAACTTTTTTCGTCAGCCAAAATATCTGCTACATTTAATTCTTTGCCGTTATCTTTTTCAATTCCGTTTTCGATTGATACGGTTTTTGTATATGCGGATAAAAACATTTCGATTTTTTCGGGTGCAATATTCATTTTTTTTGCAATGTCTTCCGTTTTGACCGATTTGTTTGAAATCTGTTCCATTCTGTATTTGATTTTTGAGTATTTGGACAAGGTTTCTTGAATGTATACGGGGATTTTCATGCAATGAGATTGTTCTGATATTGCTTTAAACATAGCCTGTTTAATCCACCAGCCCGCATAAGTTGCAAATTTGTAGCCTAATTTATAATTAAATTTTTCAACGGCAACCATTAACCCCAGATTACCTTCTTGAATCAAATCAACAAACGGCAAACCTGACATGTGAATTGTTTTTCTGGCAATTGTTACGACAAGTTTTAAATTCGCACGAATAAGTTCCTGCTTGGCTTCTTTGTCGCCGTTTTCAATTCTTTTTGCAAGTTCTTTTTCCTGTTCGGGTGATAATTGGGGATATGATGAAATTTCTCTGATGTAGGTATTTAATTCATCATTTTCATCTCTGGGGGTACTTCTTCTTTCGGCTCCGTGGTAGAATGTTTTCATTTTAACAACTCTGTCAAAATTTTTCATAACATTAAACTCCTCTTTTTTAAACAGCACAGCATACACGACATTTTGTCGATTTTTTCAGGGTAAACACGAGTAAACTTTTTCTGTATATATTCAGTATATACTATTGTATATATTTTTTCAAGCCATTTATTACGAAATATTAAAATAAATTACAAAATTATTCTTAATTTCGTTGTAAAATTGTTTTTGTAATATGATTATATTAGTCTTATTTAAACATTTATATGGAGGTATGTAATAAATGGGATTAAAGAATATCGACAAAAAATTTACAATAACAACCGCATTACTTGCAATGTTATTGGTTACTACAGGTATCGGCGCTTATGAAACAACTCAGGTAAGAACTTTATTATCAAACGGCGCAACTCCTGATTCAAGTGCACCCGCCGCTCAGGCACCTGCTGCTCCGAGTGCTGATGAACCGACCAAGAAACCGTCAGAATATAAATTCGGCATTCCTTATGAAAAAGCCGTTAAAGCGAAAAAACCCATGATAGTTTTATTCTATGCTGATTGGTGCCATTTCTGCGTAGGGTTTATGCCGATTTACGAACAATTGTACAAAAATCACAAAAGACAATTTAATTTCGTAAAAGTTAACGTAGAAAATGCAAAATATGCTGATGCAGTTAAAAAATATGAAATTTCAGCTTTCCCGACAGTTTTCATGGTTAACCCGAGAAAAGATACTCACGAACAGCTTAAAAATGAAAACTTCGGTGATATGAATAAGTTAGATGAACTTATGAATACTTTTTATGAAAACAATAAGTAGGTAGTTGTAAAAAAGAGCCTCCAATCAAAACGGAGGCTCTTTCTTCAAATAAATTTAGAGTTTAAAAATAGTTTTTTGCATATTTTGTAGAATAAAAAGTCTGAAATATAAGAGTTAAGAGAACGACAGGGATATAAAAATTTAAATTTGCTTAACATTTCGTAATAAATTTGTTAATTTTAGGCAATTTTTTTAAGATTTTCGGTTCTATATATATAGAAAGTGTATGGGTAGCATGAAAGTAGATTTAAACATTGTAAACCAAAATAGTATGCCAAACGGTTTCGGGGTAAAAAATAACCGCAGGAAACCTAATTTTACAGGCGCAGCATCAGCAGCAACCGAAATTTTATCGGACACGGCAAGAGCAAATCTGGTAACTAAAAAAATTACACAGGGTTTGCCTCAAGCAGGTGTATTAAACATGATGAAAAAGCTTGAATGGCTTAAAGGTGAAATCGGCGGTATCATCATTACGGCAATCGGTACCGGTACCGTTGCTCCGATATTTATTGCATTCAACCCGTTTGCAAGAGCTCCGAAGAATGCAACTCCCGAGGAGAAAAAGAAAAATACCGAAACTAAAGAATATACCGCAATGCGTCAACCGATTTCCGCAGCTTTGGCAATCTTATTCCAGGCGAGTGTCCAGAAATACATCGATAAAGGTCTTGATGCATTCTTAAATAATCCTAAATATGCTAAATATGCAAGATTTGATGAGGATCATACAATCCTTAATACAGACACATATATTAAAGATATGGTTCGTAAAGAATTTAAAAAAGACAATATCAAAAAACCGTCAATGCTTTATTACTTCCGTGGACCGAAAGAAGAATATAACGGCGAAATGGTCAGAAAAAGAACCAAATACGATACAATGTTCAACGACAGAGTTGATGCAATCAGAGATAAACAGATTGATGATCTTGCAGAACTTATGAGCAAGAATGCCGCAAGCGATGCTGAAGGCTTAATTCCTCTTGCAAGCGGCAAATATTGGGATAACAATGTTGTTGCCGAAATTTTGAACAAACAAATCGATTCATACAGAAAAGATGCCAGAAATATGATGAAGAAACCCGAAGAAATCAATGGCAAAGTTAAAAGGGCAAAAATTCTTATTGATAATGAAGCTCATTTAAGAGACATTTTCAAAGACATCAAAATTGAAGAAACAAGAAAAGCTCCTTACGGATCTGACGAAATCAAAAAATTATACAAAGAAACAGAAAATACCATAGACGATCTTCTTGCAAAAGAGAAAAATCCCGATGTAAAAACTATTTTACAGGAAATCAAAGACCGTCCCGATGATTTGCGTGCACACAGAGTTGAAAGAACCCTGGAACGTATAGACGACATCAAGAAAATGTGCGGCGGTAAATTCAATCAAGACAAATATATGGATGCCATTCTTGAAAGAAATTCAATCCTTTCAAAGATTGATACAAGATTGGAAGCCTTGAAAATTAAAGATATAAAAAATACAACAAAAGATGAAATTTCTGAAGCTATCAAAAAGGTTGCAGATGAATGCAGATTCAAAGAAGACGGCAGTATCAGAGAATCAATCCTCAAAGGTACCGATACTTTCGGAACAGATGTAAAAGGTTTAATCAAAAAAGTCTATAAGGATATGGCTAAAGGTTGTAAGAAAGTAATGAAAAACAGCCACACAAGCTGGAGCCAATTCATAAAAATCGCAGTCGGCGTATTCATCACATTACCGATTACCTGCACGGCTCTTAACTGGGTATATCCGAGATTTATGGAAATATTCTTCCCGAAACTTGCAGGGGTAAAGAAAACTCCTCAAGATCAGAAAGTGGGAGGTGATAAGTAATGGGTTTAGTAGACGGAATAGCAAGAGTACACGGTGCGGCTACCAACTTAAAAGCTCCGAAACTTCTTGATAAGAAGTTCCAGAAAAATGCAGAAGCTGCATTGGGTTTGGCAACAGTTACTTCAATCGTATTAAAAGACGGTATCGGTTGCGTAATGTATGTAGCTCAAAGTTTGAACAACAAAAGAATCCCCGATGAAAAACGTAAATTCGTTGCTTCATTAGACCTCACAAACGGTATTTTGATGATTTTGGCTCAAATCGGTATGTTCTTTGCAATGAGAAAATACTCAGGACCTATCTTCAACAAACTGTTTAAAAAATCATTCAATAAAATAGCTAAAGAAAATTCATTTTCAAGAATCCGTATGTTGGTTGACAGAGGTGATGAATTTGCAAGAAAATTATACGGCAAAGTTGCACCTAAAAAAGGCACAATCGATAAAGATTACGAAAAAGTAAAAGACGGTGCAAAATCATTATTCAAATTCGTTGCAGATATCGCAGCAGCTACAATCATCGGTAAACGTGTTATCGTTCCTTTAATCGCAACACCGCTTGCAAAACACGTTGAAAACTGGATGGACAAAAAAGATAAAAAAGGTGCTAAAGTTGAAGATGCTCCCAAAGCTGCAGAGACTAAACCTGAAGTTGACGGTAAGAAATTAGATATCGTAAGCACATCTGACAACGGTGATACAAATTTAATAGAACAATATAAACACAATAACATTAAATAACTAATAACCTAATACAGAGTATAAAAAAGACAGGACTTCTAAAATCCTGTCTTTTCTTTTTATGAATGGAAAGCTTACCAGGAGCCTCCGCCCCCGCCGCCTCCCCCGCCGCCGGAAAATCCTCCGCCGCCGGAAGATGAAGTTCTTGAAATCCCGCCGTTGGCAGTTGATGGGAATGACGCCGAATGAACACTTGAAGTAAAATGGCGGAACGTATTATTATTAAATCTTTGCCCCGAGTACCAGTCGGGTTTTAAGGTCATTATGCTTTCAAATTGTTTTATCCATACATCCGAAACCCCGAGAATATACGCATAAGGCAATACATCATATACATAAGACGGATTTTCTTTTACAAGTTTTTCTAATTTATCTTTTTGCGCAACTTCTATAAATTTCTTCAACCCTAAAAGCTGCCCGAGCATTTTATTACCGAACTCGCTGCGTTTGGGCAGGTTGTTTGTGCATATACCGGCAATTGTCATACATATTAAGCCGGTTATAATTGCGGGAACCGTTGAGCTGTTAAACGTAAGGAAATTTACAATCGGAATAAGCGTAAAAGCAAATATTAGAAATACTATTGAGATTGTTTTTAATTTTTCGACTAAAGAAGAATTTTGATTTTGCATTTCCCTAGCAAAAAGCAATACTGCAATTATGGGAATTATCAAAAATGACCCTTGTGATAAAATCGGGAATATATCAAAACCGAGTAAAGAAAATATGGTAAGTCCCAATAAGCCTAACAAGCATAATATCATAGGAATCAGCAATTTTAATCCGATTGATTCGGGTTCAAAAACCTTATCTCTGGCTTTGTTTAGCCTTTCTACAATTGACTTGCAAGATTTATAGAAATAAGGAGATGATTCAAGCTGCATTTGACTGACAGACTGTCCGCCGGGTACAAGTGCAGAGATAAAAGCCTTTTCTGTATGGTTCATTCCGTCATAAGACTTTACCTGTTCGATATTATAACCGAAATCATCTTCACGTATTTTTAAATAGCCTTTATTTGCAAGATAAATTATTAATGAAACGAGCCCGTCTGTAGTTGCAGCTATAGGTTTTCAGGGCATTTGGTCGGAAGGGTTTTATGTCATTGCGAGGGCGAATGCCCGAAGCAATCCAGCTTTTGCCGATTTTGCAAGGTCGGAAATTAGTTAAGTACAAAAGTCCGAAATGTCCGGTTTGGGTAACCAAAATGTCCGCATATTTGCACTTTTTGCCCCTATTTTTGCATCCAAAAGTAAGGTTGACTTTAGTAAAACAAAATATATCGATAGACTGAAGTCTACCCTACCTGCTAAATGAATTTAATATATCCTCGTGTGTAATATCTGATTTGATTTCTTGTCCTTTAGGTTGAATTTTTTGTTCAAATTCTGCCTGTTTCAATGCATGTTCAAGCATTGGTGGAAATACCATTTTCCGCATTTTTTCCATTTGTTCAAACATTTTTTCACTTAATGATTTTTTCATTTATCCCACCCCCTCGATGATTTGGATTTCTTCGGGGGTTAGGTTATAGAGTTTATAGACTTCTTGGTCGATTTGGCGGTCAAGGGTATCTATTTCTGATTTTATCTTGTTTAATAGTTCGGATTTGGTTTTGTACCAACTTATTAAATCCTCTTTTTGTGTTAGTGATAATTTTACCCCTTGTTTTTCAAGTTCTTCTATAAACGGATTCAAGCCCAAAGTGTAAAAAGATGTAAGATTTTGAGAAACCTTTTTTGGTTTGTATTCAAGTTCTATTAGTTCTAATGCCTTTTTAATTCCCTCCTGCAATGATTTGTTTAGTTCAATCATTCTATCTGCTTTTTGTGCCAAAGAATTTTGTTGTTCTTCCGTTGCATTTGGGATTGGCAAAGTTTTTACGATTGCTAATTTTACTTCTGCAAATGTTTTGTTTTCTTCTTCAACCGTTCTCCGTAAAATCCAAGTAAAAGTATTAGAATTTAATACGGCTAATAAGTATCTAATATCAACTTTTACATCATAAATTATATGAGTAGTGTCCATTGAATAATAGCCGTATGTATCAAGACAAGCCGTTATGGAATCCCCTGTTTGCCTTATAATAATTTTCGGTTTTTTACCTAATTTAGTATCATCAAAATTGCTCCACAATTTATTTTTATCAAACAATACATAGCAATTATTAAAATTTAAGACATATCTATTTATGTCTTTTCCTCTTATAACTGGGAAATGTATGTTTGTTTCTTTTTTATCACTTAAATATAATTTATTATTGCCTGTTTTAATTCCATTATAAAATTCAGCAAAATCTTTAAACGGTCTAAATTGATTATTTAATTTTTTTATTACATTGTAATTCCCAATATTTGTATAATATTCATAACCTTTATGTTCTAAAAAATCATCTTGTAATACTGATGAATATTTACTTTTATTTATTAAATTTGATGATAAATCTTCATTATCAATTTCTAAAACCTTGATATTATTTTTTGTATTTTTATTTTTCTTTAATATTAAAATTGTATTACCACCGATTTCGGCATCCTCAAAAACTTTATATTTTAAATTGATTATGCCTTTAATTTCGGTATTATCTAAAATGAATTTTCTAATATTTTTAAAGGATAAACTTAATAATATAGTATTGGGTATAATTAAACCTATATAGCCATTTGTATTTGTTAATCTTATTGCCTTTTCAATAAATAAAGCGTATAAATTGCCTTTATACTCTAAACTTGAACCATAATATTTTTTATAAAAATCTAATTCAATTTCAGAGCAACTTTCAGAATTTTTACCAAGAGCAAGCGTAACATACGGTGGATTGCCGATTATTACATCAAAACCACCATTTTGCATAATGCCTTTGTATTCGTTTTCCCACTTGAAAGCCTTATCGCCTGCAATAGTTTCATCATCTATTAAAGAGTTTCCGCATTTGATATTTTCATCAAGGTTATTGAGTTTACATTTTGAATTAGCAGTTTTTAGCCATAGAGCAAGTTTTGTAATTTCTACGCTCTCTTTGTTTAAATCTACTCCAAAAAGGTTATTTAAGAGGATTGAGCGGTCGTGTTCCGCTTGGTTTGTGTGTTTAAATAGATTTAATTGGCTCTTATCATTATTTTTAATATTTTCTTCTACTTGGATTTGTCTTTGTTTCAGTAAAAAACTGTGTGCTTGATTCAAAAATGCACCGCTACCGCAAGCAGGGTCTAAAATTTTGATAGTTTCTAATTTATCGGGGTTTTCTTCCAAATATTTGCCGATTGTTTCTTCTACAATATAATGAGTTATGTATTCGGGAGTGTAAAAAATTCCGTCTTTTTTGCGTTTGGAATTCTTTTTATCTTCTTGTATTCCGTCAAGTTCATTTTTTATTTGTTCCAAATCTGATAATGATTGTTCAAAAATGTGTCCTAAAATGTTTACATTCAAGTCGCTTTCAAAGTCATAGCGTGCTAATTCCTTGATATAAGTAAACATTTCATCTTTTATTATCAGTTTGTCTAACACTTCATCATAAGCAAATAAACCGCCATTATAAGCATTTATAGGCGGATTTACATTGTTATTCCCTTTATCTATTGCAACAAATAAACCTCTAAACTGTTCCCATATCTTACATTCAGATAATGAAAAAGAGTTTTGAGCCATTTTATAAATGTTTTCAACCGTATTATGCGGTAAAAGTCCTGCGGTATCTTCACAAAAGAAAATAAATATAAATCTATCCAATAATTTTTGAGTTTTTTCCAATAATAATTTTTTGTCAAAATCGGGGTTATTCTCTACAATATGCTCAAATAAAATTTTTCTAACAGTTTTGAATTCTGCATAAAATTCTTTTGTAATATCAATATCGGCTTCGCCCGATTGTTTTATTAGCAAATCCATTTGAGAGCAAGAATTTTCATTTAATAGGTTTTCCTTGCATAAGCAATAATAAAATCTTTTAAACTCTTTTTCTTCGTGCAAGTTCAAAATGTCAAATTCTTCATAAGCCGTTTGTCCTTTGGATTTATGGTAAAGTCTTGTATATCTGAAATTTGATACAATTACCCAATCACAATCCGCGAATTTATAAAGGTACTGAAAAGCCTGTTCAACAGGTGTTTGCTTGCTTTCTCTTGATTGTTGTTTGCTGTCTAAATTACATTGAGCGTCTTTTAACTCAATGACACATCTTGTTTTTGCTGATATTTTGGAATAATACCCCAAAGAGCCGTCTGCTTCTTTGCCGTCCACTTCGGTTTTGGCTTCCTGCTTTAAAGTCCACACTTCCTGCCCGTCATCTTGCATTGTATAACCTAAAATTTCGCAAAAGAATTTTGAGAAAAATTTGCCCTGTAATGAAGTTTCCTTTGCTTTGCTCAAATCGTGGTCTTTAAATGCCGTCTGCCACGCTGATATGATTTCATCAATCCTTTGTCGCTTTTGGTTTTCGGGAAAATTAAACTTTTCCACACAACTTTTAAGCAACTTCTGATTTAGAAGTGTTGCCATTCTCGAATGTTCCTATAATTTTTTTTAATCTCAAAACAATACTATCATAAATAAAGCCGATTGTCTTAATGTAAAAAGAAAACCACACCGCTAGCATAGTGTGATTTTCTTCAACTTTCTCATTTGTACTAGTACACATTATATCATACTGTAAAACAATATGTAAGCTACCAAAACAATTATTATAAGGCTTAAAATCACGCTTATAGTAATATATCTTGGTTGCACAATTTGCCAATAATGAGATTGAAGTTTTTAGTGAAAACTTGTATAATGAGTTTATAAAGGATTTTAAATAATGACAAAATTATCTGAAAAATTATTAAAATTAGGGAACAGAGCAGTAAAAAAAGCTCAGGAAAACAACCGTAAAAACGGCATTCCTAATGTTTATTGTATAAATGGAAAGATAATTTTTGAACTGCCTAATGGTGAGTTAACTACTCAATATAGTTTTTCTTAAAATCCTCAAACTGTCTGTTAAAAATCTTCAAATTGACTGTGCCTTTACAGCAGCTCCTTTGTATAACATTTCAACTTCTGCGCTGTTATAATTTTTAGGCGGATAGAAGTTTACAACCGGCACTACAATTTTATCTTTGCCATGAACATACCAAATCAATGCCGTAACGCCGCACAATAAAAGCATTAACAAAATAACAAATACGGTTGTTCCGCTAGTACGTTTAACAAAGTAGCCTTTGGGCACTTCTTCTCTAAGCGTTACCCCCTCATAAGGGGCAAGTGTTCTTGAAGTGCTGCCTGTTATTGTTTGGTTATTAATATTGAATTCTGCGCCCGAAGTAAACCCTGCCGTTCCTTGAGCACCTATAGACAGCCCCGCTTTATCAGGGTTGAAAGCTTCGGGCATGTTGACCGTAAAATCGACATGATTTATTTCAACGGGCCTGTAAAATAACAGTCGGTTTGAGAAGAAATAACATGGGTTTTGATAATTATTTTGGGGCAAAAATTTGCACCCTACACGCTATTTCTTATGTTCATTAATATATTTTATCATATTTTGAGGTTTTTCTATACATGAATATTCAATAGCTTTTGCAAAAGCTGATGATTGAACTTGGATAGTTCCAAAACCTAACCATTGAGAAAGAATATCAGTTTTTTCAGTTACGAAACTAATTTGTTCCAATGGTATAGTTTTTTTATCAATAAATATGATACCTAAGCGAGAATATAGACAACCGTCTTTAACTTCAATTACATCTAGTTTCCATCTTAAAAAAGCAAAGCCTAAAATAATAATAGGTGCTATCACTGTAAATATTAATATTAATGACAAAATACAAGGACCAACCCAAAACCACCAGTGCTTTTTAGCCACATAGCTTTCCATATCTATTCTCCTTTTTAGTATGCTTATAAACTTTGTAACCTTATTGTATAAAAAAATTTAAAAAAAGGCAACGTGTTTTAATATGCGGTAAGCACGGTAAACTTTAGTCAATTAAAAATGCGTGTACAAATATTGGGACAAAAAGTGCAAATAAGCGGACATTTTTGTTACCAAAATCGGACATTTCGGACTTTTATAATTACCTCATTTCCGACCTATATAAATCGGCAAAAGCTGGATTGCTACGAGCTTTCGCCCTCGCAATGATGTAAACTACTTCCGACCAAATGTCCTGTTAAAAGGTACTTTCAATTTATTAAACAGATAAAAACTCTAACTTATAAAATAAGCAAAAATAAAGGACAGAATTAACTTCTGTCCTTTATGGTGGGCATGAAGAGACTCGAACTCCCATGCGTTAGCACCAGTTCCTAAGACTGGCGTGTCTACCATTCCACCACATGCCCATATTTAGTTGTCAATTTGT
>Ga0256406_1001217_pt1 | contig 42440 bp, 29 predicted proteins | sample RumenRJG_03DNA_FD_185986 | JGI IMG/M metagenome (GOLD analysis project Ga0256406, IMG submission 185986) | Bovine rumen microbial communities from Lethbridge, Alberta, Canada - RJG_03 | ecosystem: Host-associated > Mammals > Digestive system > Stomach > Rumen | place: Canada: Alberta | collected... | reverse complement strand
TATGAAAAATGAACGGACGGGTATGGGGATGCTAAACCGGTTGCATGCCGCGTCACATGAGTTAGGGCATAAGCTCTATCTCATTGTCGACGAGTATGATAACTTCACCAACAACGTGCTCAACGTGAAAGGTCAGCAGGCTTATCACGAGCTCACCCACGGCACAGGCTTCTATCGCGACATCTTCAAGCTCTTCAAGCCGATGTTCGACCGCATCATCATGCTCGGCGTGTCGCCCATCACCCTCGACGACCTCACCAGCGGCTACAACATTGCCCTAAACATGAGTCTCGACGCGCGCTTCAACCAAATGCTCGGCTTCTCGGAGAAAGACGTGCGCGAGATGATCCGTTATTACAAAGCGGTGGGAGCCATCGGGGATGACAAGACCGAGGATGCCATCATCAACGACATGAAGCCGTGGTATGACAACTACTGCTTTTCAAGAAGAAGTTTTGCTACTGATCCGAAGATGTTCAACTGCGACATGGTGTGCTACTACATGAGTACGCTGGTGGATACCGGCTATCGCCCCGATGATCTCGTCGATCCCAACACCATGACAGACTACGGCAAGTTGAAACGCCTCATAGAGATCGACAACATGGAGGAGAACCGCCTTCAGATTATCCATGAGATCGCTGAGAAGGGTTTTATCTACGGCACTCTTGTCAGCCATTTCCCAGCCGAACGCATCATGGACTACGACAACTTCGTCAGTCTGCTCTACTATTATGGTATGTTGACCATCGGCGGTGTGGAAGGCGAATTGCTCACGTTGGCGATACCCAATAACAATGTACGTCTGCAATATTATCATTATCTCCTTGACGAATACAATACTATAGCGCCCGTGAAGACTTCGGAGTTGAGTCTTCGCTATGGTCGTGCAGCACTCCATGGCGACTGGCGTCCGCTCATTGAGTTCATCTGCAAGGCTTATCACGATACCACGGCGGTAAGGCAGCTCATCGAGGGTGAGCGCAACCTGCAGGGCTTCATGAATGCTTACCTGACGCTGACCAACTATTATCAGGTGGCTCCGGAGATGGAGTTCTCGCACGGCTATTGCGACTTCTTCCTCCTGCCCAACTATCTCACCTATCCCATGGTAGCGCACAGCTACATCCTTGAACTGAAGTATCTTAAGACCGAGGCTACCGAGGCAGAAGCGGCGAAACAATGGGATGAAGCTGTTGAACAGATAAAAGGTTATGCTGCCGACAAAAAGCTGCGGAGCATGCTCCACGGCACGCAGCTCCACGCAATCGTGATACAGATCAAAGGCTACGACCTCGTGAGATTTGACGAAGTGCCGGCTTAATACGCCCTCATCCTTCTTATCTTCTCCTTCAGATAGGCCTTGAGTCCTTCGTCCTCCTGCACCTCGATATGTTCATTGAGCCCGAGAATAAAACGGCCGATGCCCTCATAGTTGGCAATGTCTGTCTCGAAGAACCAATGGGTGTCATTCTGTTGTCTCAGATACTTACGTGCATGCGGATACTCCTCTTGCATGAAGTTGTAAGCAGAGACATCAAAAAGAAGCCGGATATGATGACGCACCTCCCCACTATAGAGAAACATATCCGTGAAAGCATCCTTATGCTTATCGGCATAGATCCACGGTTTGTTCAGCACCTCAACGGTCTTGATGCGTGAGATCTTATAGGTCTTGTTCTTCTCCGACGACGCTTCATAGGCGCGAATGTCCGCTCCGTCGCCTAAGAACATGAACGGCTCCACATAACGGTCTTTCACTGACAAACTGTTGGAGGAAGCATAATCGTGCAAAATAACGCTCTTATGCTGCTCTATGGCTCTCTTGAGCAACTGGAAGTTTTTATAAGGTTCAAAACTCTTCTTATCCTTAGGACGCAAATAGAGATGATAATAACGCTGAAACTTCGCTAAGATGCCACCGACCATAGGATCCTCTGTGTTCTGCCTCAGCAAAAGCCGATAAAGATAATTCACTTGGTCAGCATTGAAGTTGACCGCCTCACGTATATTCTGAAAGAAGGGAGAGTCGGCATCGATATTATAGCCTCCATATTGATGATTGACGATAAAACCATACTCGCCCAATGCCTTCAGGACATAATAGGCATTGCGCGTGCTTGTACCGAGGATCTCGGCAACGGCTGTGGCTGGAAGGCTCTCGTCACCGGCTATGGCCTTGATCACATCGAGCCAATGAAAGAAGGATTTAGTAGAATCGTTTGACATATTGCACGGACCCTATTACACAAACCATCTCACTCAAACTTTAATTCGAGCTGACGGTCTCCGTAGAGGTTAAAACTCTTGCGATGATAATTCGAGACGCCATACTCCGCGATGGCGGCGCGGTGCTCCTTTGTGGGGTAGCCCTTGTTCTTCCGCCAGTCGTACATAGGAAACTCCTCGTCCAACCGGTTCATATAATCGTCACGATACGTCTTGGCAAGGATAGAGGCAGCAGCAATGGCCTGGTATTTGGCATCGCCATGGACAATGCAAGAGAAAGGAAGTGAAGAGGGAAGAGGGATAAGTGAAGAATCATCTTGTTGGCAAGCGGCACCTGCGGTTCTCTGAAGCCAGGATGGCCAAAAACCACCATGGGGCAGCCTCGGCTGGGCATCGAAACGATTGCCGTCGATGATAAGGGCTTCGGGCCGGACACTAAGCTGCGCCATGGCACGGTGCATGGCAAGAAAAGAAGCATGGAGAATATTAACTTCATCGATCTCCTCCGGTGTCACGATACCTACAGCCCATGCCAGCGCATCGTGCTGAATCTGCTCGCGCAAAGCATAACGCTTCTTCTCCGACAACTTCTTAGAGTCGTTCAACGCCGGGTTGTCGTAGTCAGGTGGCAGGATGACGGCAGCAGCATAGACGCTGCCGGCGAGACAACCACGCCCCGCCTCATCGCATCCTGCCTCCACTACCCCATCATAATAATGGGGCAGCAACAACTTTCCTTTATCACGCATCCCTCAGATTGTCAAAGTCGTTACGATGGAATATCTGACTCATGCTTCAGAACATCTTACTGACGCGTTCTATGCCTTCTGCTAACCGGTCGATCTCTTCCTTCGTATTGTAGAGCGCGAAAGAGGCACGGACGGTGCCGAGGACACCTAAGCGATCCATCAGAGGCTGGGCACAATGGTGACCTGTGCGGACAGCAATGCCGAGCTGGTCGAGCAACGTTCCCATATCCATGTGATGGATGTTTCCGACATTGAAACTAACGACTGCGTCGTGACACTGAGGCATGAGAAGAGAAGGCTGAAGGGATGTCGGACCATAAATATGCATACCGTCGATCTTCGAAAGACGCTGGATGGCATAGGCGGTCAACTCCTGCTCATGTTTCTCGATATTGTCCATACCGAGCTGCTCCATGTAGTTGATAGCCACCGCAAGCCCATGAGAAGCGATGTAGTCGGGAGTGCCTGCCTCAAACTTCAAAGGCGGCTTCTCAAACGTCGTCTTCTCAAAGCTGACATGCTCGATCATCTCACCGCCCCCCTGATACGGCGGCAACTTCTCAAGCCATTCTTCCTTGCCGTAGAGCACCCCGATGCCTGTAGGACCGTACATCTTATGCCCACTGCACACAAAGAAGTCGCAGTCGAGTTGCTGCACGTCTACCTTCATGTGCGGAGCACTCTGTGCCCCATCTACCATGCAAGGCAAGTCATGCTCATGCGCGGTCCTAATGATATCCGACACGGGATTGATCGTACCTAAGACATTGCTGACTTGTGTGACACTGACGAGCTTCGTTTTCTCATTGAACAATTTTTTATAAGCCTCAAGGTCGAGGATGCCGTCGTCACTCATGGGGATGACACGCAGCTTGATGCCTTTACGTTGTGCAGCCAACTGCCAGGGCACGATATTGGAATGATGCTCCATGACAGAGACGATCACTTCATCGCCCGGCTGCATCATCGCCTCACTGAACGTGGCAGCGATGAGGTTCAGCCCTTCTGTGGTGCCCCGGGTGAAAACGATCTCCGTCGTGCTCTTGGCATTGATGAACCGGCGGACCGTCTCGCGCGCCTGCTCATGCAGCTCCGTGGCTTTCACACTGAGGTAGTGCACCCCACGGTGCACATTGGCGTTCGCATTGAGATACTCCTCACGCATGGCGTCGAGCACGCACAGCGGCTTCTGTGTCGTTGCGGCATTGTCGAGATAAACCAACGGCTTATCATGAACCTTACGGCTCAATATAGGGAAGTCCTCCCTCACCTTATCTATATCGTACATCATCTTTTTATTTTCGAAGTCCGGAAGTCCGGACTTCCAAACTTCAGAACTTCCAAACTTCAGAACTTCCAAACTTCTAAACTTCAGAACTTCCAAACTAAGAATTATTACTTGCAAATCTGGCAGTTGCTGCATCTGCCGAGCTCACCGCGGAAGCGCTTCTCCACCAACTGATGCAGACGGTCACGCAATGGCTCCAACTTAATCCGGTCGATGACCTCACCAATGAAGGCGAACTCCAACAACAGCTTGGCCTCGTGCTCATCGATGCCCCGCTGCTGCATGTAGAACATAGCCGCATCGTTGAGCTGTCCCACTGTCGAGCCGTGCGAGCATTTCACGTCGTCAGCGTAGATCTCCAGCATCGGCTGGGTGAACATATGGGCCTGCTTGGTCATGACGAGGTTTTGGTTACGTTCTTCCGACTCCGTCTTTTGTGAGCCATGACGAACGAGCACCCTTCCTGCGAACGCTCCGACAGCCTTGTCGTCCAACACATACTTATAGAGTTCGTGCGAGACGCAGTGACCCACCTGATGGTCGATGAGCGTATTGTTGTCTACATGCTGGCTCTTGTCTGCGATGACACAGCCGTTGCACCAACATTCGGCTCCCTCGCCTTTGAACACGAGGTCGAGCTTGTTGCGCGTGATACCGTTCTGCAACGTGATGACATTGTGGTTGAGCCGGCTGTTAGCCTGCTGGTCGACATAGACATTGCTCACGCGTGTGTTCTTTTCATGCGTCTCCTCTAAGCAGTAAAGATCCAGACTGGCGTTCTCTCCGACATAAGCCTCGATGACCTGTGTGCCGAGGAAATGACGGTCGTCAGCGGAGTCGTCGCAGAAAAGCAGCTTAGCTTCAGCTCCCTCGTCCATGACGATAAGCACGCGACGGTTCACCATGAGGTCGACATCGGAGCGGAGGATATTCACCACCTGGATACTGCGGTCCACCTTCACGTTCTTCGCTACATGGATGAAGAGACCGTCCTGAGCTAACATCGTATTCAATGCGGTGACAGCATCCTCCGAGGTCTTGGCGAGCTTGCCATAATATTTTGCGATCGTCTCGGGATCTTTCTCCGAGGCATCCTTCAGGCTCATCACCTCCACGCCTTCCGGCAGTCCTACTTTCGGCAATGCCTTTTTATAGAAGGAGTCGTTGACGACGAAATAGAGCGATGTCGAAAGGTTCGGCACGTCACAACTGAAGACGCTGTAGGGATTGATGGGAAACTCCACCCGGTTGACATTGACACCGTAATCGGGCTCAAACAGTTTTTCCATGTCGGTATACTTATACCGCTCTACCTTTCGTGAGGGGAACCCCTGCCGCTTGAAGTCCTCGAAAGCAGCCTCACGAATCTCGTTCATCACAGCCGAGGAGTGAGCATTGATCATCGCTCTCGACTGCTCATAAAGATCTATATATTGTTTTTCACTTGCCATAATACTTTCTTTTAGTTAGGAGTTAGGAATTAGGAGATAGGAGTTGCAAGTTATGAGAACTCCTAACTCCTATCTCCTAACTCCTAACTCCTATCTCCTAACTCCTATCTCCTAACTCCTATCTCCTAACTCTTAATTCTTTCCGTATTTTTCATCCGCTTCTTCCTTGATCCAGTCGTAGCCCCGCTTCTCAATCTCTTTAGCGAGTTCTGGTCCTTCGGTGCGTACGATACGGCCGTTATAAAGCACATGGACGACCTGCGGCTTGATCATGTCGAGCAGACGCTCATAGTGGGTAATGACGATAATCGACTTCTCCGGCGTGAAGAGTTTGTTGACACCTTCTGCCACGATGCGCATGGCATCGACATCGAGACCTGAGTCGGTCTCATCGAGGATAGAGAGCTTCGGGTCGAGCATCGCCATCTGGAAGATCTCGTTGCGCTTCTTCTCACCGCCCGAGAAGCCTTCGTTGACACTGCGGCGCGAGAGCTTCGGATCGAGCTCCACCAGTTCACGCTTCTCTTTCATGAGTTTCATGAACTCGGGTGCTTTCAACGGCTCCTTCCCTTCATACTCACGCTTGGCGTTGACGGCAGCCTTCATGAAGTTGACCATCGACACCCCCGGAATCTCTACAGGATATTGGAACGAGAGGAACAAGCCTTCGCGTGCACGGTCTTCCGGTTTCATGGCCAGGAGATCCTTGCCGTTGAACAAAGCCGTGCCTTCCGTGACCGTGTACAGAGGGTTACCCGTCAACACAGCAGAGAGTGTTGACTTACCTGATCCATTGGGACCCATGATAGCGTGTATCTCGCCATCCTTGACCGTGAGGTTGATACCTTTTAATATCTCTTTGCCTGCAATAGAGGCATGTAAATTCTTTACTTCTAACATAACTTTTTCTTAGTTAGGAGTTAGGAGATAGGAGTTAGGAGTTGTTCCTGCTCACCATCTTCTGCTCCCTTTTGTTTATTTCTTTTAGTTAGGAGTTAGGAGATAGGAGTTAGGAGTTGTTCCTGCTCACCATCTTCTGCTCCCTTTTGTTTATTTCTTTTAGTTAGGAGTTAGGAGATAGGAGTTAGGAGTTGTTCCTGCTCACCATCTTCCTCTCCCTTTTCATTTATTATTATCGTTTTCTCTTGTTTTTTTTGTTATAGAGTTAAAGAGCTTTTTGAGCTCTAAACAATCATCATATAAAGACTGATACTCTAAATCAGAAAGTAATTCAGATCGATATAGTACTTCTAACCAATACAGCGTCTCGTTGCTCTCACGCAAACATATATAACATTTTGCCAGGAAGTCTTTCCTGCTTGTTCCATATTGTGCCTCCGCAAGATTTGCTCCTATACTTGTACCACTCCTACATATTTGTTTGGATGCTACATATTCATGTTTCTCATCTTGGAGATAGCGAGTTAGTCGAATCATTCTTACAGCAAAATCCAAGCATTTGCCATAGATGAATTGTCTAAAGTTCTCCATATTCTTTTGCTCAAATTTACGTTCAAGTTCTTACTATCAAACTTCTAACTTTAAACTTCTAACTTTAAACTCCTAACTCCTATCTCCTAACTCCTAACTCCTAATTATCCCACCGTTCCTTCGAGTGAGACGCAGAGGAGTTTCTGAGCCTCCACGGCAAACTCCATGGGGAGCTTGTTGAGCACCTCTTTGGCATAGCCGTTGACAATGAGTCCTACGGCATCTTCCATAGGGATACCACGCTGGTTGCAGTAGAAAAGCTGATCCTCACTGATCTTAGAGGTCGTAGCCTCGTGCTCGACGACCGCCGTGTCGTTATGGATATCCATGTAAGGGAATGTGTGGGCACCACAGTCGGAACCGAGGAGAAGGGAGTCGCAGGACGAATAGTTACGGGCGTTGTCAGCATTGGCAGTAGCCCGGACGAGGCCGCGGTAACTGTTCTGCGAATGTCCAGCGGAGATACCTTTCGAGATGATCGTCGACTTGGTGTTCTTACCGATATGGATCATCTTCGTACCCGTATCGGCCTCCTGATAATGATTCGTCACAGCGACACTATAGAACTCAGCCTGCGAGTTGTCGCCACGGAGCACACAGGAAGGATATTTCCACGTGATAGCCGAACCTGTCTCCACCTGGGTCCACGACAGCTTTGAGTTGACGCCACGACACTCGCCGCGCTTCGTCACAAGGTTCAGCACGCCACCTTTTCCATGCTCATCGCCCGGATACCAGTTTTGCACCGTAGAGTATTTCACTTCGGCGTTATTCATCACGACGATCTCCACGACAGCAGCGTGCAGCTGGTTCTCGTCGTACATCGGAGCGGTGCACCCTTCAAGATAAGAGACGTAAGCATCGTCGTCCGCCACGATAAGTGTCCGCTCAAACTGGCCGGTATTGCGGGCGTTGATGCGGAAGTAACTGCTCAGCTCCATCGGGCAGCGCACGCCTTTGGGAATATATACGAACGTACCGTCACTGAACACAGCCGAGTTCAGAGCGGCAGAGAAATTGTCACGATAAGGCACGACACTGCCCAGATACTGCTTCACGAGGTCGGGATGCTCTCTCACAGCCTCACCGATAGACATGAAGATGATGCCTTTCTCAGCCAACTGTTTCTTGAACGTCGTCTTCACGGACACGGAGTCCATGACGGCATCCACGGCGGTGCCACTCAGCGCGAGGCGCTCCTCCAAGGGGATGCCGAGCTTGTCGAAGGTCTTCTCCAGCTCCGGGTCGATCTCCTTATTCTTGGGCTTCTTCGCCAACGGGTCGGCATAATAGGATATCGCCTGGAAGTCGATAGGCGGCACGTGAACGTGCCCCCACGTGGGAACGGGCAGGGTCTTCCAATAACGGTACGCCTTCAGGCGGAAGTCGAGCAGCCACGCAGGCTCCCCTTTCTTCTTGGAAATGAGCCTTACCACATCCTCGTTGAGACCTTTAGGGATAACCTCGGTGTGAACATCCGTGGTGAAGCCGTATTCATATTTCTGGTTGGCAACCTCCTTGACGAAGTCGTTGCTTTCCTTCTTGAGTTTTATCTCCATATAAAAACTATAATATTAAGAGATGTATAATTAATACAAGGTGACACGAACAAAAGCCGTGCCACCTCTATCATGAATCACAAATGTTACCTTTCAAGATAACAAAATGTGCAAACTTGACTGCTACGAAGGCGGTACAAGCTTTAAAGTTTCTGTTCTACCTCTATCTCGGTGAAGGTCTCGATGACGTCGCCCACCTGGATGTCGTTGTAGTTGACGAGCGAGATACCGCACTCCAGACCTGTTGCCACTTCCTTCACGTCATCCTTGTAACGCTTCAGGGCAGCGATAGGAGCGGTATGCACCACGATTCCGTCGCGCACGACATGTGCCTTATCCTTGGAGTGGACCTTGCCCTCGGTCACGAGACCACCGGCGATCGTACCGACCTTGGATATCTTGAACACCTGCTTGACCTCCACTTCGGCCGTGACGACCTCCTTCTTCACCTTGTCGAGCATGCCGACCATGGCAGCCTTGATATCGTCGATAGCGTCGTAGATGATCGAATAGGTATTGATCTCTACCCCTTCACGGTCAGCGAGCTTACGTGCATCGGCCGAAGGACGAACCTGGAAACCGACGATGATGGCATCGGAAGCCGAGGCAAGCATGACATCGTTCTCGGAGATCTGACCGACAGCCTTGCTGATGACGTTGACCTGCACCTTCTCTGTAGAGAGTTTGAGGAACGAGTCGGACAGCGCCTCGATCGAACCGTCGGTGTCACCCTTGACGATGATGTTAAGTTCGTGGAACTCACCGCGCGCGATACGATGGGAGATGTCGCCGAGCGTCAGACGCTTCTGCGTACGCAGCCCTTGCTCACGCTGCAGCTGCTCACGCTTGTTGGCGATCTCACGTGCCTCCTGCTCCGTGTCGATAACATGGAACTGGTCACCGGCGGTAGGTGCTCCGTTGAGACCGAGGACGATAGCCGGCTCAGCCGGTTTCACGTTGTCGATACGCTGGTTACGCTCGTTGAACAAAGCCTTCACGCGGCCCCAGGATGTACCGGCAAGCACGATATCGCCGACATGCAGCGTACCGTTACTCACGAGCACGGTAGAGACATAGCCACGGCCCTTGTCGAGAGAAGACTCGATGACGGTACCGGTAGCCTTACGGTTCGGATTGGCCTTGAGGTCGAGCATGTCAGCCTCGAGCAGCACCTTCTCCATGAGGTCATCCACGCCAATACCTTTCTTGGCACTGATCTCCTGACACTGGTACTTACCGCCCCACTCCTCCACCAGGAGGTTCATGTTGGCGAGATCCTCACGTATCTTGTCGGGGTTGGCACCCGGCTTATCAATCTTGTTGATGGCAAACACCATCGGCACACCGGCAGCCTGACAGTGGGCGATGGCCTCCTTGGTGGTAGGCATCACCGAGTCGTCGGCAGCGATGATGATGATGGCAATATCGGTGACCTGAGCACCACGGGCACGCATGGCGGTGAAAGCCTCATGACCCGGAGTGTCGAGGAACGTCACCTTACGGCCGTTCTTCAACGTCACACTGTAAGCACCGATATGCTGGGTGATACCACCTGCCTCACCGGCGATGACGTTCGTGTTACGGATATGGTCGAGCAGCGATGTCTTACCGTGGTCGACATGACCCATGACCGTCACGATAGGAGCACGGGGCACGAGATCGCTCTCGTCGTCTTCCTCCTCGCTGACAGCCTCCTGAACCTCAGCACTGACATACTCGGTCTTGAAGCCAAACTCCTCGGCGACCATGTTGATGGTCTCTGCATCGAGGCGCTGGTTGATGGATGCCATGATGCCGATGCTCATCAGCGTGGAGATGACCTGCGTCACGGAGACATTCATCATCGTGGCAAGCTCAGACACCGTCACAAACTCGGTGAGCTTCAGCACCTTGCTCTCCTTCTTCTCAGCACGTGCCTCAGCATCGAGCTTCTCCTGGACAGCCTCACGTTTCTCCTTACGGTACTTGGCGCCTTTCTTGTTCTGACTCTTACTCGTCAGACGGGCCAGTGTCTCCTTTACCTGGCGTGCTACATCCTCTTCGTTGACCTCCTGCGGCTTGTTGCTACGGTTACGGTTCTTCTTTTTCTTACCGTTACCGTTCTTGTTGCCGCCCTGCTGGTTGGCAGCGGCATTGATGTCTACCTTGTTATTATTGATCCGCTCGCGCTTGCCCTTGTTGTTGCCATTGCCATTGTTTCCGTTGTTTCCACCGTTCTGCTGGCGCTGACGCTCCCGCTGCCTTTCGGCGCGCGACTTCTTCTTCGGGCGGGTGCTTGAGTTGATAGAGCTCAGGTCGATCTTACCCAAGACTGTCACCTTCGGCGTATCATCGATACGCGCTTCCGTCTTCGTACGGAAGATCTCGGTACCTTTCTTCTCAGCAGCCGGTTGTGTGACCTCCGCCACTTTCACGGCAGCGGGCTTCTGTATGACCTGGCGCTGTTTCTGCACGGGCTTCTCGCCCGGCTTCACAGCCTCAGCCGTCTTGACATCCTGTTTTTGTGCCACCTTCTCTGCAGGCTTATTGTCCTTTACGGCAGCAGGCTGATGAGCGTTGGCCTCCGCAGCCTTGGGAGCCTTTGTCACCTCCTTCGCAGGTGTCTCCACAGGTCTTGCCGCCGGTGCTTCCGGCTTAGTGACAGCCGGCTCAGATTTCACTTGCTTTGGCTCAACCTTCTGACTGACGGCAGCAGTCTCGGGCTTGGTGGCCGGCTTTTCAGATGTAGCATCAGACTTAATGTCCACCGGGCGCTTGCCAACGCTATTAAGGTCTATCTTTCCCAACGGTGTGTATTTCTGGTGTCCTCCGAGCTCCAGCCCACTCACCACGTGGGGCTTGGCGCTGTCCCGGTCTTTCTTTTTCTCAGGCTTCTTGAAGAGACCCTCGGCCGCTACCTTAACGGCCGCATCCTTCTTGTACGCCTCAACGAGCGCAGCATACTGCTTGTCGTTGAGCTTGAAGTTGAGATCGTCCTTGACCTCCCCAAGCACACCGGCTCTCTTTTGCAGGAAGCCAACTGCCGTTTGGCGCCCTATGTTCAATTCACGTAATGCTTTGTTTAATCTGATGCTCATATAATACTTTTACCTTCTATATTCTTATTCCTTCTCTATTCAAACCTTATTGTTCAAATTCCTTTCTCAACACCTCCAACACGTGGTCCACCGTTTCTTCCTCGAGGTCAGCCTTCTCGACGAGCATCTCCCGCGGAGCATTGAGCACCTCGCGGGCTGTCTCCAGACCGATACCCTTGATGGCATCGATGATCCACTGGTCGATCTCATCGTTGAACTGATCGAGGTAGACATCATCGACCTGATCCTGACGGTCGCTGTCGCTCACCACACGGAACACGTCAATGGTGTACTCCGTCAGCATCGAGGCAAGCTTGATGTTCATACCATTGCGGCCGATGGCAAGGCTCACCTGATCGGGCTGCAGATAGACACTGGCCTTGTGGTTCTCCTCATCGAGCTTGATGTCTGTGACCTGTGCCGGGCTCAGGGCACGCTGGATAAACAGCTTCGTGTTGGCCGACCAGTTGATGACGTCAATGTTCTCGTTGTCGAGCTCACGCACGATCCCGTGCACACGACTTCCGTGCACACCGACGCAGGCTCCTACCGGATCGATACGGTCGTCGTAGCTCTCCACGGCTATCTTGGCGCGCTCACCCGGCATGCGGGCAATCTTCTTGATGGAGATAAGACCATCCTGGATCTCCGGCACCTCGTTCTCCAACAGGCGCTGCAGGAATGTAGGGCTCGTACGGGAGAGGATGATACGCGGGTTGTTGTTCTCGTTATCCACACGCTCAATGACGCAGCGCACGGTCTCGCCCTTGCGATAGACATCGGCCGGGATCTGCTCACTCTTCGGGAGATGAAGCTCATTGTTGTCGTCATCCACGAGGAGCACCTCACGCTTCCATACCTGGTAGACTTCAGCAGAGATAAGCCTGCCCACGCGGTCCTTGTACTTATTGTAAAGGGCATCATGCTCCAGCTCAAGAATCTTGCTGGCGAGCGTCTGACGCAGGGTCAGGATGGCACGACGGCCGAACTTGGCAAAGTCGACCGGCTCCGAGACCTCCTCGCCGACCTCATAGTCGGCATCGATCTTTTGGGCGTCGGCTAAGCTGATCTCCTTGTTCTCATCAGCCACATCACCATTGGCAACCACGATGCGGTTGCGGTAGATCTCGAAGTCGCCCTTGTCGGGGTTGACAATGACATCAAAGTTCTCGTCTGAGCCAAAGATCTTCGCAAGCACATTGCGGAAACTCTCTTCAAGCACACTCACAAGCGTCGTGCGGTCGATGTGCTTCGTATCCTGAAACTCGCGGAAAGAGCCTATCATGTTTATCTGCTCGTCGTCATTCTTTTTTGCTGGCATAGCTATATATCTTTTTTTATTTATTCTTCTTTTAATTTGGATCTTACGATCATTTGAAACTTATCAGATACTTGGTGTACTTCACCGTATCCATGTTAAACTGGTGGTCAACATCCATCATCACCGGACGTTTTTTACCTTCCACCTTCACTTTCTCCTTGACGGTGACCGTGAAGTCGCGGCCATCGACATTTTTCAGGATGCCCTTGACCTTCCTGCCGTCACCATCGAGCACCTCTACAGGCTCGCCGATAAAAATCTCGTATTGCTTAGCTACCTTAAAAGGCTGTCCTAAACCCGCGGAGCCTACTTCCAACTCGTAGTCCTCCTCGTCACGGCTGAGGTGATCTTCGATATACTGGCTCAGCTGAGCGCAGTCTTCGATCCACACACCATCGGCATGGTCTATCTCGACAGTGATTTTGTCATCAGGGCTGATGTTCAGGTCTACGAGGAAGTATTCCTTGTCCTTAAGCCACTCTTCTACTAATCCTTTAACGACGTTCTTGTCTATCATGTATTGAAGTTATAAAAAAATGAGGAACTCGCTTTAGGAGTCCCTCATTCCACTGAACACTGCAAAGGTACTAACTTTTTTGCGTTCCCACAAATATTACGTGCTTTTTCTTTGAAAAATGTTCAACCTAAACAGCAAACGAGCTTTTGTTCCATACAACACATCCGGAAGAAAGATCCGGAACGAAGTACTGACTGTCAACATTCTTTATCTTAAACCCTCGCCGAGAATCGCTTATTTGCGACGAGGCACCACATTACTCGAAAAGAACGCGATTATGGGCCAAGTTTGTAAATAGTTGTAAATCAAATTGTTATATATCTTTCATTATTGAAAGACTTTTCCCGTCGCTCCAAATGACTGACCTTACTACGGTTAGGTAGTGTACCTAACCGTAGTAAGGTCAGTGACATTCAACGGTTAGGTCGGTTACCTAACGGTTAAAGGTCGGTGACATAACCGTAGATAGGTCGGCTCTCTGTCTCTTTTTCGTGCTGTCCAACCCCGTTTTTCGTCTCTCATGCCTCCCTTTCGTGTTCTCTTTCGCACCATTCCCGTTGTCCTGACTTTTTACTTTTTGTAAATATAAATTCAAAGAAAGCTTCGGTTACATCACTAAATGACCATTGCCACGCCACCGCCCGGGGCGAGGTGCAACGTCACCTTGCCATCGGCAGGAACGGCAAGCGTAGTCTTCTCATAATCCTGGGCGAACTTGTCAGCGTTGACACCATCCTTATAGACGGTGGCCGTCTTCCCCGCGACTTTCAGCGGAGCAAGGTCGAGCGTAAGGTCACGCGGCGTCCAGTTGGTGATGGCCCCCACATACCAGCGGTTTCCCTTCCGGCGAGCCATGGCCACATATTCCCCTACCTCGCTCTTCAAGGGCACCGTCTCGTCCCAGACGACAGGAATCTGCGCGATGAAATCGGTGCACTCCGGCTCTGCGTCATAATGAGTAGGACTATCACAGAGCATATTCAACGGAGACAAGAAGATGACGTATTCAGCCAACTGATGACAGCGGGTGCCCTGGCTCATCGGCTCGGAGTTGGAAAAATGGTAGGTCGAGCGGGTGCCGTTGAGCATCGCGCCCTGCGTGTAATCCATCGGGCCGGCAAAGTTGCGGGCGAAAGGAACGGTGACATCATACTGCACCTGGTCATATTGCTTGATCGTTGACCACTTGTTCTGTTCCTGCCCGCAAACGCCTTCAAAGTTGACGACATTCGGCCACGTACGCGTCAGGCCTGTCGGCGGGCAGATACCGTGGAAGTCGATCACCTGCTTATATTTAGCGCACGTCTCGGCAGCCTTATAGAGAAAGTTCATGATGACAGCGTCGTTACGGTTGATGAAGTCGACCTTATAACCTTTCACGCCCATGGCGGCATAGGTCTTGCACACCCGCTCCATATCACGGTCGAAAGCCTTGTATCCTGCCCAGAGAATGATGCCCACACCTTTCTGCTTGCCGTAATCGACGATCGCCTTCAGATCTATTTCGGGCACGACCTGAAAGAGGTCTGCTTTCTTGTTCACGGCCCAGCCTTCATCGAGGATGACATACTCTATGCCGTGCTTGGCCGCGAAATCAATGTAATATTTGTAGGTCTCGGTGTTGATGCCGGCCTTGAAAGGAACCTTGTACAGCCCCCAGTCGTTCCACCAGTCCCATGCCACCTTACCGGGTTTGACCCATGAGTCATCGGCAAGACGGGAAGGAGCCGCCAGGCGAAAGACCATGTCATTGTTGAGTATGTCCTTGTCTTCAGCCGACACGCTGATGATACGCCAGGGGAACGGCTGGGAGGGCTTGGCTACCGCAAGGTAGTCCTCAGCCTCAGTGACGAATTGTTCCAACTCGTTGTGTCCGCCTTGCCTGACAACCTTGGGATAAGGGGCAAAGGTAGCTTTCACGCCATTTGCCACGCTGTTCTTTTGCACAAACATGGCAGGATAGTTTTCCACATCGCTCTCAGCCACGACGATCTTCACGCCATCGTCAGCCTTCACGACATAGGGGAGGAAGATGAGTTGGTTGTCTTTCAAGGCCGACAGGCGTGTGGGCGTGTAAGTGTTCTCAAAAGAGTTGTGAAACTGTTTCTTGATGTCGCCTTTCTCACGTACATAAGGCACGAGCGACTCAAAGTCGGAAGCGAAGTTCACGTCGGCCTGCTCGCTGACGACCTTAAGCGCTTTCTTTGAGCCGGAGACGAAGCGGTAAGCCACGCCCTCATCGTAAGCACGGAAGACAAGGGAGAAGCCTTTGAACTGGAGCTGCAGCTCATTGCAGCGGTCCTTGACAACGGCCCGCTTATAGTTCTGCGCTTTGATCGAAGTGTTTCTCGCACTTGTAAGGGCTTTGACAAACTTTGAGCCCACCCCCCACGTCACTCCTTTATCTACCGTCATGGAGATTTGAGAAGGAGCGAGCAGTTGCTGACCATTGTAGTTCACTTCGTAGACAAGGGTCTTGCCTACGCTGACTTTGGCTTTTAATTTCCCGTCGGGCGATGCCACGCTGAAGTCATTGGCTAAAGCATTCGCGCAAACAAAGGCCAACAGTACGGCTAAAGAAAGGATTCTTTTCATAGTATGTTTAGTTAGATTATTATATGCTTGCAGCATCCGTTACAGGCTCACAGCATCGCGAGCGCCGCGTTCTCGTTGGCCTCCATGATCTCGCGCTCGCCGGGGCCTTTGTCGTTGATGCCACAGAGATGGAGTATGCCGTGAATGATAACACGGTGGAGCTCATCGTCGTAAGCCTTGCCGAACTTCTCCGCATTGGAGCGCACGGTGTCGAGGGAGATGACGATGTCGCCGTTGAGGACATCATCCTCATCGTAATCGAAGGTGATAATGTCGGTATAATAGTCGTGACCGAGATACTGACGGTTGACCTCCAAGATCTTCTCGTCGTTGACAAACATGTAGCCTATCTCACCGATCTTACGGCCATGGGCTGCCGCCACGCGCTTGATCCATGCGGTAGTGTCGCGGTGACGGATCTTCGGCATTTTCACGCCGTCTGCATTGTAAGTAATCATATTATAGTGTGAAGTGTTGAGTGTTAAATGTTAAGTGGGGGGGGGAAAAAAAGTGTTGAGTGTTGAGTGTTAAATGTTAAGTGAAGAGGGGGTGTTAAGTGTTAAGTGTTGAGTGTTGAGTGATGGGAATGGAGTGTGGTCAATTTCCTGTTGGCAGAAGTTTCTGAGCTTCTGCATCCTTATGAAAATAGACGAGCTGCCGGTAAGCGGTCGATGAAACGGAGGAGAACTGGGGCTGGGCATAGAGCAGCACGGTCTCGAGGTTACCGAGGTTGCGGTTGTAATCGGCCTCCACGCGCTCATACTCAAAGTCGATGGTGGAGCGCACGCCGCGAACCTGGAACCGGGCTCCGACCTTCGCGGCAATATCAACGGTCATGCCGTCGTTGACCACGACGCTGACGCGCGGCTCATCCTTGTAGAGCGTGCGGATCGCCGCCACACGTTCCTCGGCCGGGAACATGTAGTGCTTTTCAGGATTCACCGCCACGACGATGACGAGGCGGTCGAAAAGCCTCAGCGCTCTCCGGGCAATGTCATCGTGCCCGATGGTGTACGGGTCGAAGCTGCCGGCAAAGACAGCCACGCGGGGCGCGGGTTCGTTTATATCTTGTTCTTTCATCTTCTTTGTTATAGAGGGGGACCGTCGCCGTAAACGGCGACGCACAGGACTCGGAGCTTCAACAGGGCTTCGGAGCTTCTTCAGGACTCGGAGCTTCAACTGGGCTCGGGGCTTCAGAACAGCTTGGGCTGCATGATGTTGCCCTCGTAGGGATTGCGGCCGAGGTGGTCGTAGGCAAGCTTTGTCGCCATGCGTCCGCGCGGCGTGCGCTTGACGAAGCCTTCCATGATGAGGTAAGGCTCATAGACCTCCTCTACCGTGCCACTGTCCTCGCCTATCGCCGTAGCTATAGTCGAGACACCCACGGGGCCGCCCCGGAACTTGTCGATGATGGTCGTGAGGATTTTGTTGTCGATCTCATCGAGGCCGTAGGAGTCGATGTTGAGGGCAGCGAGTGAGAGGTCGGCGATCGCTTTCGTGATGGTGCCGTTGCCTTTGACCTGCGCGAAGTCGCGCACACGACGCAGCAGTCCGTTGGCAATACGGGGCGTGCCCCGTGAACGGCGTGCTATCTCCGCAGCTGCCTCATCCTCGATAGGCACCTTCAGCAAGGAAGCGGAGCGCTTGATGATGCGTTGCAACGTCTCGGGATCATAGTACTGCAGGTGCATGTTGATACCGAAGCGGGCACGGAGCGGCGCGGTGAGCATACCGGAGCGTGTGGTGGCTCCGATCAGCGTGAAGGGGTTGAGGTCTATCTGGATAGACCGTGCCGAGGGGCCCTTGTCTATCATGATGTCGATGCGATAATCCTCCATGGCGGAATAGAGGTACTCCTCCACCACGGGTTGCAGGCGATGGATCTCATCGATGAACAACACGTCGCGCGGCTCCAGCGACGTGAGAATGCCCGCGAGGTCACCCGGCTTGTCGAGCACAGGCCCCGAGGTTATCTTAAAGCCAACCCCAAGCTCGTTGGCAATGATATTGCTCAGTGTCGTCTTACCCAGTCCGGGCGGACCATATAATAAAGTATGATCGAGCGGCTCTCCACGGTATTTGGCTGCCTCGACGAAGACACGGAGGTTGTCCACCACGGCTTTCTGACCATTGAAGTCGTCGAAGCGCAGCGGGCGAAGGGCATTCTCAAAGTCCTTCTCCTCTTTGCTCACATGCTCGTCGCGTATATCGAAATCTTCTGCCATTAGTATCTATAAATGCCTATACAGTGCAAAGTTAGTGATTTTTAAAGAGAACCATGTGCTTTTCAGCGAAGAAAATAGGACAAACTTTTAAGTCACTTTTTGTTCAGCGCAATCGCCCTTGGCCGAAGCATCCACAATCCAGCAAAAGTGAGGGCACCATTGAGCATGAGCAGCTCGTAACCGAACTGATAACCCGTGAGCTGCCGCGTCGTGAAGTCGATAGCAAAACAGAGCAGGGGACTGACGATGGCGACCCACGGCACCCTGCGGTCGTTGACCTGACGGTGCGTGAGCAGCCCGAAGGCAAAGAGCCCCAACAACGGTCCATAAGTATACCCACAGAGAATATAGATAGCGTCGATGACACTCGTGGAGTTGGCAACACGGAAGATGAGGATGAAGACGACAAAGAGCACGGCAATGGTCAGATGCACGCGTTTGCGTAAGCGCTCATCGCCGGAACGCTCAAAAAGGTCGACACAGACGCTCGTCGTCAAGGCCGTCAGCGCACTGTCGGCACTGGAGAAGCTCGAAGCCACGATGCCTATCGTGAAGAGCATGACCACGGTGGCCCCCAACTGTCCCGAGGCTGCGAACATCGGCAACAGGTCATCGCCCATCTCGGGCAGAGCGATGCCCCGGGCTGCCGCCAGCCACGTCAACAAGATACCAAGGACAAGAAACAGCAAGTTGACCGGGACAAAAGCGAAGCCGTAAAGACACATGTCTTTCTGCGCCTCACGCAGCGTCTTGCAAGTCATGTTCTTCTGCATCATGTCCTGGTCCAGACCCGTCATCACAATGACGATAAAGATACCACTGAGAAACTGTTTCCAGAAGTTCTGCCTGCCCGCCCAGTCATCAAAGACAAAGATGCGACTGTGAGGGTCAGCAGCGAGCTTACTGACGAGCCCATGGAAATGGAGTCCGAGGCTCCCCATCGTCGCCACGATAATAAGGACAAGTGCCGTGAGCATACAGAACGTCTGAAAGGTATCCGTCCACACTAAGGTCTTGATGCCGGCACGCCGGGTGTAAAGCCAGATGAGCACGACCATCCCAAGGACGGTACAAACAAACGGCACATGCCAGGCATCGAAGACGAAGTGCTGAAGGATGAAGCAGACGACATAGAACCGCACCGCGGCACCGATGAGCTTGGAGAGGATGAAGAACGCCGCACCGGTCTTATAACTGCGGTGACCAAGACGTTGACGGAGATAACCGTAGATCGTGGTGAGGTTCAACTTGTAATAGACCGGCAGCAAGAGGAAAGCGACCGCGAAATAGCCCGGGATGAAGCCGAGGCACATCTGGAGGTAGGTCATATCACCCTTGAGGACCATTCCCGGCACTGAGACAAAGGTGATGCCGGAGATGGAAGCGCCGATCATACCGAACGCCACCATCGCCCACGGACTTTTCCTGTTACCACGAAAGAACGCCTCGTTGTCAGCACGCCGTGAGGTGAGACGACTGATGACGAAGAGGACAGCGAAATAGATGATGAGTGTGAGGAGCATAAGTGGCTGCAAAGGTAGGTATTTTACCTGAATCCGCCAAGCTCACTCATCCCTAATTCACTCCAACTTGTTACCACTCATCTGACATAGAATCATCCCAAAGCGATTTCTTTTTAGCATCTGCTGTTGTAGGCACTTTTACATCTGTATCCGTTTTGAGTTGAATATCCGTATTGCCATCGATTCCTTTTATACCACCACTTGCAGCAAGAATCCTACAAGTATCTATCTTTTTATAAATTGTAATAGGAGTCAAATACTTCTATATCATATCGTTCCTAAATCACTATTAATATTAGAAGGGAAGGGGCATTACCCCCTCCTTCTTATGTCCATGTTACTTTACTACAATTTTCTTTCCCTTAACTACATAGATTCCGGGAATCATCTTATGGTTGCGAAGTGCATCCTCATCATCCACCACCTTTTGTCCGCGAAGATTATAGACCCCGCGTGAAGCTGAAGCTTGCCCTGATACATTCACATCATAGCCATCTCTGATCTCAACTAAGCCAGTAGGAACACCAAACTGGAATCCACCGTCTGTTGCATTTCCGGAAGACACTTCATCACTCGTCAATACCACATAAGCATTGCCGGCAGTGACTTTAGTGTCTGCAGTAAATGGATAAATGCCGTTCTTAGAGTTGTCAAGAGCAAATGTTTGGGTATTCACTCCTTTGATCTGGATCTCTCCTAACAGGAAAATAGGATAATTATCACCATCAGCTTTTACAATTGTTGTTGCATGATTTTCCTTTACAACGAGCCTGAGATACTGATACTTTGCTCCGAGATCTATTTCGTCGTCAGAATCATAATCTTTATAGGTCGGATGAAAACCCGTCTTGACAGTCGTCCACTCTCCATTAAGATCATTGGTTGCAAGGATGTCGATAGTCTTGGGGAACACTGTACTCCAAGCCTTTGATTTTTGCATCAGGAGCTCGATATTCTGGTAGCATCCACCCAGATTGACCTGCAAATAGTGATATTGTCTGTCAGGTATCGGCACACGGTCTTTACTTGGAATATTATCTTCTGTTCGCCATTGGCTCGGATCATTATTTTCGTTTGCGTTGTCTATAAGCCCAAGAAAACGATCATCCGGCTTGCCTCCTAAAGACGTTGACGGGAAGTCAGAAGCAAACTGGCTTGTGCTTGTCAAGAGGTACGCGTTTGTCTTCGCAATCGTAGCATCCTCTCCTACCCCAACAATCTTGTTACCACTCACATCATCAAGATCTGAAGTGGCAGCCACGGGAATAGTATATGTACCAGCCGAACCACTTACAATAATACCTGTATGGGCAGGAACACAAGTCACCTGCTTCAATGCAATTTTACCACTCTGAGGAGCTTCTTTGATAATATAAGCTTTTAAATCCGTATTTCTGAAGTCGAGCGGATAGTCACTGCATAAAGTCGTATAGCCATTTCCTACCGTGACGCTTGCTTGAGAAACGCCTTCATAAACCTGGAACTCTCCCAACTGAGCACAAGGGTAATTGCCTTTCTTATCTCCATTGATATTTGACAAGAAGGAAATACGCACATAACGGTAAGGAGTATTCAGGTAGACCTCCTTTAAGGCATACAAGTAGTTCTTGTGGTCAGTAACCCAGGGAGTGGCAATATTGGAAGCGTTGTCATTGACCACTGTCCACGTTGACTGGTCATTGCTTCCCTCCACTTTAATGGCTGTAGGGAACTGAGGATACCAGTCTCTCCGGCCACTCATGGATAAGAATATATCGTGGCACTCTTTCCCCAGATCTACCTGCAGATAATGGTAGTGGTCGTCACTCAGCCCTGCAGCCATATCCGTAATCTTTCCTGTACTCCAAAAAGATTTTCCTGTGACAACCCCATCAAGAAGCTTACTCAAGCTACCCTCAGTTGAACTGCTGATGTCGGAAGACAATTGTTTCACAGACGTTACCAAGGCACTTCCCTTAGCATAATGCTGTGCGCTCGCACTCATTGAGATGAGTGCAGAGATTAACAAGAATAGAGTTTTTCTCATAATGAATTGTTTTTAGAAGACAACCAAAATATGTATATTCATGTTTATTTTAATCCTACTGTGGCTATATAGCTTGCATCTTTGGTGCAATTGTCATATAGACAATTGCTAACAAACGATTTCATAGCCTTCAAGCTCGTAGACTGATCAGGGCGAGCCTTTTTTATTGCTTGGTACGTACTTCTGTCAGCCTCCGCAAAGTCTATTACTTTCTTCCATTCTGCAGAAGCCGTAAACCAGACAAAAGACCCACCTTGACCATATTTCTTATACGGCCAATAAGTATAGCCCAAGTTATTGTCTTTGAACAACTCCGTCATTTCCGTCTGCACCTTATAATCCAGATGCCCTGTCTCACCGACATACATCGGCAACCCCGTACGGTCACGGAACTGGACATAAGGAGCCACCCGTGTAGTTGCTGAATAGCAATGACAGCTATACATTATATTATCGTCAAACTTCCAGTCGTTAAACATCGAGAAATCGGTGTTACCACGGGCTCCTCCTAAGATAATAACATGCTCCTTATCTACAGTTCTAATGGCTTCAACCAGTCGTTTATACATAGGCTCAAGATCCTTGTAATACTTGTTCCAGTCATTGGTAGGTATACCGTCTATGACCACATTCCTATACTCAATCGGCTCGTTAAGCAATTCATAGCCTAAGACACAAGGCTCATCCCGATAGCGCGTAGCTATCTGTATCCATATTTCCTTGAGCTGATCCTCATAATGACTATTGGTAAAGAGCCATGGATAACCATAACTGTTATCCACATTTCCTCCTGTCTGGCCGCCCGGAGCACTATGCATGTCCAAAATTACATATATGCGCTTAGCCTTACACCAACGCACGATCTTATCAATAATCCGGAAACCATCCTGCGCAGAATTTCGTCCAAGGTAATCTTCGTCAGTGAAAAGCTTATAGTTCAAAGGAAGGCGGATGGTGTTCACACCCAGGCTTGCAAGATAGTTGATGTCATCAACCGTCACATAGTTGCTCTTGAAGTTCTGCCAGAAATCATCTGTTGCTTTGTCACCAACAAGTTCCCTGAACATTTGGTCTATCATGTAAGGCGAGTTTGTCTTCCTAAAGCCGAACATGTAACCTTCCGGGTTAAGCCAGTTGCCCAGGTTTGTTCCTTGGATATAGAACTTGTTCCCCTGAACGTCAACAAGATTCACTCCGTTTACATGTAGGAAAGACATATCTTGTGCCTTTAAGCCCATTTCCTGAAAGCAAAAGGTCAACAGCGTGATACATATATAAAGATACTTTTTCATACTTCTTTTTACTTTATAAACATTATTATTTGCCACTCCAATAAGACACGCCTGATGTCTGTGGACGTACCTTTGTTCCTTTATTGTAGAGATAGTTAGAGAAGTTACTTCCATCAATGAAAAGTCTTGAACCGGCCGTTCCTTCACCACCTACTTTCACGTTTTCTATTGATACACTTTCTACAATATTACCGACGGCGAGCCCCCACAACAAGACAAGGTCATCATTGGGCTTGGTGATATTAAACTTGGCGTATGACTTGCTACCACCCGAAACAACAACATTTTTCTTAGCGAAAGCTACAAAGCCACCTGCTGCACCTACCGCTGTCCCATCCAAGCCACTAATAGATGCGTTCACCGTACTGTTATCAATAGAAGTGTTTCCAGCACCTCCGGCAATACCACCAAGCACCACAGTGTTAACAGCAGACGACCAGCCACCAACAAGGGATCCTGTATTAGTACAACTGCTAATAACTGTCTTTGCATTAGTTTGAGCCAAGGAAAGGCCAACAATACCACCTACATAATCGACACGTGCACCGGACTTGTCATTTGTGATACAACCTGAATGACAACACTTTGAAGTCAATGTTCCCGTATTTGAACAATCCTTGACTGTCATGCTATAACCGCTGCTCAAATCATAGCAAAGCGTAGCCTCTCTATCGCTCCAACCTGTGAACAACTTTGCATTGCTACCGACAATGCCACCAACAGCACTGGCACCGCTACTTGACGACTCTGATACAGAACTTCGAGAGATACTGCCTTGATTGTTGCAAGACTCAAGCTTTGCGCCCTCCATTGTCACGATGCCACAAATACCTCCATAACAGTTCAATCCGACAACCGATCCCTTGTGACCGGCAAGATTGTAACCATCACCCGTTACTGACACCTGCACCTTGCCACTGTTCGTACAATTAATAAACTTTCCAGCATGACATGACGCATCAGAATAGGGCAAGCCCGTGATATCTCCTATACCACTGATCGTATTGCCATACGCAGAGATACCACCGCCTAAACCGGTAAGGATCGTCTTACCCACATGCTGCATGATGGCGGCATCGCCCTTATTCGTACAATTTTCTATGACGCCACCATTTTGAGCAGCTATACTTCCTAAGACCAAATCGTCGCTGACCGTCAACGAAGCAGGACAGTTGACCTCTACTTGGTCAATAGTGCCCAAATTCTTCATGGCTACAACAGCATTTCCCGATTGAGAAGGATAAGCAAAAGAAGAAAATGAACCGTCTGCTTTCAAGCCACTCACTTTCCCTTCTTCACCTATAACCTCAAAGAGGGGTTTTGTGTTTGCGTTTTGAGTTATTGTATGTCCCCCACCTAAGAATACACCTTTAAACGTTCCGCTAACCATATCAAGGTCATCAGCATTGATGTCAGCAAGCAGCCTTACGGTATCTCCTTCAAAGGTATAGCCTTTGGCAGCCTTAGCGGCAAAAGAGTTCCAGTCAAGTTCCGATTCTATCGTGCCAAAGAACGCTCCCGGCTCGAAATTGATAGATAACGGGTACACCATTCCTTGATTGGCATGAAGAGAAAGGTTCTTCATATCCATCTTCATAAAGTCGGCATTCTCATCCACCACAGAGAAAGTAATCCCTTTATAATCGCGTGCCGGAATAGCTATTATCACGCTTTGTCCTAGTTCCAATCCTTCGCCCTGACAATTGACAGTTACTGCACTTCCATCAGTAGACGTGCTGTTGATGTAGCAACTATCTGCAGAGAAGACAGCATCAAAGGTACCACTCATTGCATTGCCACTATCGTCAGCTACCGTGATCTTCTTAATATTTCCCGTAGTAGTAGTAGGGTTGACCGTCAGTCGGATAAAGGCAAGGGCATGATGGAATTGTAGTTCTCCTTCCTTGTCACTGTAGCCAAGCATTACCGCAGCATCGGAATCGAAAGCCCCATTGTTGCAATACTGATTATCCGGCAAGGAGACCGTACCAGCCTTCTTCGTATTATCGTAAGAAGCATAAGCTGAATAGGGGAATACGCCACAATATGGAGTGGGAAGAGCCACATTGAAGGCGAACTCTGCCTTGGATGGGTCATAGGCATCCACCCTTGTACGAGAGGACTTAAGGCTATTGACAGCTACAAGGTCTGTATTATCCCAATAGATAGTATTTTCCACATCACCGTCTGAAGCTCTCGTGACTGGTACAAAGACTGGGGCTGTAGCCTCAATAAACTTCGTTCTGCCTGTCTCGTCAGTATAATCATCCGACTCTTTGCAGCCAAACAGTAAAGACAACAAGCAAAGAGCTGTTAGTATTTTAGGAATTTTCATATTGTCCGCTTTTATATTATCAGTCTATACGTTTATTTCATCAATTGTTGGATGAGATCATTCTGCCTGGTGCAATTTTCTACCTTTGCAGCATCTGCAAAACTTTCTAAGACGCCACTACTGAGATCAGCCGCCTTTCTCGCCTGGTACAATGTGCCATAGGAAAAACGATCGGCAGTCATAAACGTCGCCAACTTATCCCAGCCATTGGGCACATTAATTGTCACAACTGCCGTCTTACTTGTCCCTTTATAAGGACCTACTATATAACCAATATTATTTTTCGAAGAACTGCTTGTTAACAAAGTGGCCTGTGAAGCATCATCCACTGCTGTATGACTCATCAACATAGGCCAGCCAGCCTTCGTTTCTCGGAAAACAGTATACGTCTGCATCTTCTGGTCTATCTCTGCAATTCCGGAGGCTTGACATGCATAGACCACATTATTCTCATCATCGAAATGGCTGAACCCACTGAAATCAGTCCCGGCCAATGCTCCATCGAAGATAACGATATGATGACTATCTACCGTACGAATCACATTCATTGTACGAATGTACAAGGGTTCCAAAGCAGTAGATGCATAGGTTGATGACCCAGTGGCATCAGGAAGCGGAGCATCGATAAGCTCATAACCTAAGAGTTGTTTTTCATCGCTATATTGCGAGGCAATGGCTGTCCAAATCTTGATAAACTCGGATTGATATGTCCCGTCTGTCAAAAGCCAGGGATAGCCGAAACCGCCATCCTTGCCATCGTCCGACTGTCCGCCCGGTGTACCACGCATATCAAGAATGACATAAAGCCCATTATCACGACACCAACCGAATAACTTATCAAGGATCTTAAAGCTATTCCCGTTTTTAACCTTCCCCATAAAGTCTACATCGCTGAACAGCCTGTAATCCAAAGGCACCCTGACCGTATTGAATCCCATCGAAGCTATAGCTTTTAAGTCGTCTTCTGTCACATAATTGTTCTCGATAGCATTCCAGAAACTGTCGGCAGCGTATGGGCCAAAAAGTTGTCTGAGAGCTACATCCATCTGCCATGACGAGGCAGTGCCTGATAATCCGTATACAGAGGCATCAGGACTTAACCATCCATCCAGACTGACCCCCTTGACAAGCAATGGCGTTGAGTCCGGACGCATAATGTTACGACCCTGCACATATACATACTCTTTGGAGGGGTGCGACTGATGATCAGGCACAGATTCCACGTCTTTACTTTCGGCACAAGCAGCCAACAGTGCCACAATAAACAGCCCCGAGATTATTCTTAGTCTTACCATAAAGTATCAATTCTTAGTTTTGATTGTTATTTGTTTTAGATTTTGTTGCGCCCGTCTGCTCCTTGATAAATTCCACCTCTTGAGCATCATAAGGCTTTCCATCCGCATGCAATATGTCGTGAAACCAGACCTTAGGCTGCTCCTTCCAAGGAATATCGTTGCCGTCCTTATCATGCTGGTTCCAGACATAATAAAATCCACATTTACCTGCGACAAGTCCAAAGCTGACTGCTCCGACCTTGTATTTTTTAAAAACCGGGTATGAACCCTGGAACGTACTGTTCATCGTTCTGGCAAGAAACTCCGTACACACCATCGGTCGTCCATAAGGCAGCAACTGCCGGACGTAGCGCTCTAAACTCTCAGGCGTATCATAAGCATGGAATGTAATGATGTCGCTATTCTCTAAAGCGAACGTCACCTCAGGCAGCGAGGTAATCGTATTGCCCACCCACGACCAGAGAGGAGCCGTAAGCGGCTGCGACGGATCAACTTGCCGTGCCCATTTGAACGTAGCCCGGAGCAAAGGAACCGATGAGATGATGCCACGTTGATGATTCTCCGGCTCATTATATAAGTCCCACATCAGCACGCGCCGGTCGTTTCTGAAGGTACGAATAATATCCTGCACCATATGCTTCAGTTCCGGCCATTTCGACGAATCGTTCACATATTCAGTTCCAGGCACCATGCACCACTCCGGATTGTGAATACCCTGAACTGCAGTAGGCTGAGTGCCTAACTGCGGATGCTTGCACTTGCCCCCATTGGTCCAGAATGTTATTATCACTCTGATGCCATGCTTACTGCAAACGGATAGGAATTGGTCCAGTCTCTTCTTGAATCCTTGCTGATCGGAATTGTATACAAGGCGTGACAGAAAGACCCTGACGGTATTGAAACCCAGATCATGAGCCCAACCCATCTCCCTGTCGATAGTAGGCAGATCAAATGTCAATGCCTGCCACGTGTCTATCTGATTGACAGCCGTTGATGGAACATAGTCGACACCTACAATCCACGGCTGCTTATCATACCATGCCTTTGCTCTCTCCAGTGTCCACTGCGTGCCTTGAGCATGAAGCAGCTGGAGAGAGGGAAATGCCATGATGACTCCCATAATCAGAAACCGGATGTGGTCTGATGTTCTCTTTATTTTATCCATCTTAATATCCTTCATTTTGTTTCAGGTTAGGATTCTTATCCAGTTCTGTCTGTGGTATCGGCAAGACCAAGTCGTCCTCGGTATAAGGGCGACGTGTCTGCCAATAAGCGTCTTTCGACTGCATGTCGTCACAGGTCGATTTCAACTTGTCAAGTCCATATCGGGCAAGGTCGAAGAAGCGGAATCCCTCGAAAGCCAGCTCCAGGCGGCGCTCGTGAAGGATCAGGTCGACCATGGAATTATAATCTGACGGTACTACAATTTCTTTAAGATGTACACGCCTCCTTACCTTATTGACATATTCCGTAGCCCCGGCAAGATCTCCCTCTGCAGCAAGCGCCTCTGCATGAAGCAGATAGATCTCTGCAAGTCTCATATAGATAATGCTGCTCGCATTCGTACGTACCTTCCAGTCGAAAGCATAACGCGACGACGGATAATATCTTGACCATCCACAGGCATCCCATTTGATGGTTGAAGCCTCGCGCTCCTTATCACCTTCTTTCTCAAAGGCAGAGATCAAATCTCGCGAAGGTGTGAGATACTTCTCCCATGTGAAGTTGTCTTTGTTGCTATATTGATTGTAATAGAGCATATAAGCTATGCGGTCCCCATGGCTCTTGTTCGTCTGTAGCTCAAAAATCGTCTCGGGATTGTTCCGATAGGCGTCACCATTAGGATCATAACCCCATAAGTCATCATAATTAGGTGAAAGCATGTATCCGCAAGCTTCAACCTGAGAACACTCTTCGTCCACTTTCTTCCAGTCTCTGATAGAGCTGTTACGGGCATACAAGCGTGCAAGTAAGCCATGAGCAAAAGCCTTAGAAAACTCTCCTTTGTTCTTTGGATCAGTATCGGGTGCCCACCGGCATGCAAAATCAAGATCACTGATGATCTGCTTGTAGATGTCCTCCACCGGCGTGGCTTTGGGATAGTATAAATCATACACTTTCTCAATATTATCCGCTGAGATAGCCGGCGGTATTTGTGTTGACATAGGAACAGCACCCCACAACTCAGTTAGACGCGACCATAGCCAAGCCCGATAAATCAGTGCCTCCGCCTTCCATTGGTTCTTCTCATTCTCATCAGTCCAGGAAGAGTCATGGTTAAAGACTGAATCGATATTACAGATAATATTATTTGCATTGGTAACTTGTTGGAAATAGCGCGTCCAAGTTACGGCAACGTCTTCATTTGCTGCCGAGATATTGTTGCTCTCTATATCGCGCAATTTGGCATGAGCCGTACCGTTGTATGCGTTATCAGCCCTCACATCCGACATGACCCAATAATAAAGTGAAGCTACAAAGCTTACCTTGCCAAGATCATCATCTCCGTATAGACTGTTTCGAAGGCCTTCCATATCAGCATGCGTCGAGTAAGTAGTCTGAGTGCTGTCGGCTGAGATATCCTTGTCATAGAAGGATGTCTTTGGCATCAGATCTATTTCGCATGAGGCCAAGAGAAGTACCAGAGACAGGCAAACCGTAAAATTCAATATTTTCATACTCTTTCGAATTTAGTCATTATTAGATATCTATGTTGCAACCGAAGACCACACTCCGCGTATTAGGGTATGTTCCCCAGTCGATACCCATCTCTGTGGCGCTGCTGTACTGACTCACCTCCGGATCGTAGCCCGAATAATGTGTCAAGGTAATCCAGTTGTTCAACGTGATATAAGGGGTGATTCTGTTCACGTAAAAATGCTTTAGCCAAGAGGATTGAATATCGTACGAGAGCGTAATATTCTTTACTTTGAGATAGCTTCCATCTTCGACCCAGCGGCTTGAAACCTTCAGGTTATCACTGCCTCCAGCCTTGGGCATATCCGTTATATCGCCGGGCTGACGCCATCTCTTCAGCGTCTCCTTGATCTGGTTGTAACCATTGTTCATACCCACCAGCTCTACTTTCGAGGCATTGTAGATATCGTTACCTACCGATCCTGTGATAAGGAAGCTCAGACTCAAGTCGCGCCATTTTATCGTATTGGTCAGTCCGAACTGGAAATCGGGATTGGCATCTCCTATATATGTTTTATCATTTGCATTGATCTTCCCGTTGCCGTCCAGGTCAGCATACACGATATTGCCTGTCTGAGGATCTACACCTTTCGATACATAGCCATAAAAGCACGACAAAGGCTTACCCTCTGCCATCCTCACTACATATTCTTTACCACTCTCATCCGATGTAGCAGCAAAATAATAAACCTTCTGTAACGATAGCTTCTTCAGCTTGTTCCGGTTCATGGAGATATTAAAATCTGTAGACCAATGGAAATCTTTATGATCGATGTTCACAGACTGGACAGCCAACTCCAGTCCCCAGTTAGACATCTCGCCTTCATTCCTGTAGAGAGAACTGACCTTAGCAGTAGAAGGCAGGGGAACATTGATCAGCAAATTAGTGGTATACTTATAGTAACCATCGAAGGTCACGTTGAGCCGACTATTGAAGAGTGACAAGTCGATGCCGGCATTCAATTGAGAAGTCGTCTCCCAGGTGAGATCTTTGTTTCCCATAACCGACATGTTCCCCAGAGTAGGCACAGCTGTAGCATATTCAGTACGCGTATAATCATAATAGTTAAGGTTATATCTTTGCACCCAAGCATAATCACTCAGTCCTGCCTGATTACCAAGCTGACCCCATCCGAGCCTGAACTTCAGATCCGACAACCATTTCACATTCTTCAACCAAGACTCGTCACTTATTCTCCATGCTGCCGAAACTGATGGGAAGAAACCCCACTTATGGCCGGGAGCAAGTTTACTGGAACCATCTGCACGGAAGTTGACCGTCAGATAATAACGGCTGCTCCAATTGTAGGAAAGACGGCCTAAGTAAGACATTATCGTCCATTGTGTCCAGTCGTTACCATATGTGTAAGGGCGGTTACCAGCAGCAAGTCCCATCTCCGGATCAATATAATCTGTCATGAGATAGGTCGTTCCTGCGTGCAAGCCCTGATAGTTGGATTGAGTTGCAGAAGTACCGCCCATCACCTCAAGATTGTGCCGTCCCCAGACATTATGGTAGGTTAAGATATTATCGAAGACCATACGCTTGTCGTCGGCACGACCCTCATAAGCACGGCCATGCTCTTGTCGACCATAGATTGTCAGCAAAGGATCGAGAAACTGGCTGGTATGAGTCCACCGTCTGTCCATCGTCACTGAGGACTTGAAATTTAAAGCCTTGCTAAATTTCAAAGTAGCAGAGCCAGTAGCTATGAGACGGTCATAGGCTACATAGTTGTTGGCTGTTCGCATATAGTTTTCAAAAGGCGTGGAGAGACCGCTTAGGCCATAAAAACTCGAGAAGTACTGGGTAGGAGTTGTCGGATCCCAGATCGTAGCATAAGTCGGGGTACACAAAGCTGTAAGCACGACATCTCCTCGATTGGCACCCAGACCCGTATTCACATTGTTTGATTTATCATTTGTATAGGCCATGTTTACATCAAGCGAGAGCCAGGAAAACAGATCATTCTGAATATTGGCTCTGACATTGTACCTACGATTGTAGGTTGTATAAATGACACCTTTATTATTCAGATAGGCAGCACTCACATAATAGCGGGTATTCTGAGTTGCGTTCTGCAATGACACTTCATAGTTCTGCTGCAGTCCCGTTCTGTAAGTCTCATCAAACCAATCTGTATTGTCTGTAAGTTCAAAAGGCATGCTCTCCACCATGGCCTGGTTGCCCTCATCCATGAGCAGTTCCTTGTACTGTTCGTGATTCAAGACCTTATAGGTTCTCTTGACATTGTTGAAGCTCCAGTAGGTACGGAGGCTCACCTGTGGCTTGCTCCCTTTCTTTCCCTGCTTCGTTGTGATCAGCACCACACCATTGGCGGCACGCGAACCATAGATCGCAGCAGAAGAGGCATCTTTAAGAATCTGCATCGACTCGATGTCACCCGGCGACAGATAGGAGATGGCATAGCCGCCTTCACCCACCGGCACACCGTCAACAACATACAAAGGGTCATTGCTCGAAGAGATAGACGAGGCACCACGCACGCGTACTGTCATCGTGCCATCTGGTGCACCGCTGGTCTGCTGTACAGCCACACCGGCCACCTTTCCCTGGATAAACCCGCCGGCTTCTGTCACCGGGCGGGTGTCCAAGTCGGCAACCGACACTGTGGACACCGCTGTGCTCACATCTCGCTTGCGCGCTGTTCCATAGCCGATAACGATCACATCATTCATAGTCTTCACGTTCTCTGTCATTTCAACGTCGATTGTGCCGGACTTGTGTGCTGTAGGAACAGCCATGTTCTGAAAACCTATATAACTGATTTGGATCGTTGCACCTTGAGGTGCATTAAGAGAAAAATTACCATTCACATCCGTCACGGTACCCATAGTAGAGCCCTTGACAAGCACTGTGGCTCCTATGATAGGCTCACCGGAAGCATCGTGCACATGTCCGCTCACTTTCTTCGTCGGTTTGCCATTATCGCTGCTTTTCATTGTCTTGGGGCGAACGGTCGATGTGGGCGATTGCTTAACAAACAGCTTGATATTGGTTCCATCCTGTTGCCATGTCACGTCCGTGGCTTGGAAGATTCGGCGCAGTACGTCTGAGACAGGCGTCTTACGTGCCTTGATCTGTACTTTCCGCTTTGAATCGATTTCTCCGGCATTATAGACAAACAGATAACTTGTCTGTTGCTCAATGCTTCTCAGCAGTTGTTCCACCGTCATGGCAGAAGCCGGCAGAGTCACTCGCTTGCTTTGTCCATATACTCCTATGACGAAAAGGAGCAACAAACTCAATAACAGGATCTTTTTGGTTCTCATATTTTAGTCTTTGGTTATAGCTTTTGAAGCCGTTACATATATAGAACGATTAAAGTGCCAAAGAGCCTAAACACTTTTTCTCAAATATGTGTTTTTTTTACTTTAAACCCTCTCTGAGAATCGATTCTTTTGAAATAGAAAGGGAAATCAGTCAAAAAAACGCGAAAATGTCTTTTTTAAATAAGGTTGACACCTAAAGTCAACAACAAGGAAAAAGACGACAAGTTTGCTCCAAACTTCAATGGAGCGTGCCCGTCTCCAAAAGGAGGTTTATGAGCTAATTCGTATCCAAGGAATGACTTGGGAATCTGTAAAAGAAAAAACAGGCTCGGGGGTTAGCACTATCTCCCATTATCTTCGCACCTTTGAGGCGGAGAACCCACAATTGGCAGAAGATATGAAGAACAAGAAGACGAAAGAGGACGTTGTTCCTGAGGACTATAAGAAGTTGCTCGAAGAGAATGCCCGTTTACGCGGTGAGCTGAAGCAGGCTAAGCTCCGCGCAGACTTCTATGAGGAGATGGTGGCTTTTGGCAAGGAGACATACGGCATCGACTTAAAAAAGGTTGGTACCAAGTAGTCGGGAGGCTTCACAACAGAGATCAGAAAGTATATCCTGTTCAATCTCTTTGTATACTACTTGGTGTAAGCACACGAGCCTTCTACAAGCATGGTGACACACAGATGCGGAAGCTTACCGGGAAGCTTTCGTGGTAGAGTATGTCAAGAGGATACGTCAGAAGAATCCTGGAATCGGCGGAGGCAAACTATGGCGAATTTATAAGAAGGCCTTCGGTGATGAGCATGCGGTGGGTTACAACCGTTTCTATGATATTCTCGAAATGTACGGTCTAAAAGTCCGTAAGCGCAGGCGCAGAGCCAAGACGACAGACTCGGATCAAAACCTTCCTACTTATCCGAACTTGAATCAAGACCCCGATTCCCGTGCATTCCAACCAACTGTGTGTCAGCGATATAACATATATGGTCATCTATGCGGATGCTGATACAGATGAGTATAAGTTCTATTATCTCTCACTCGTTACAGATTACTACACAAAGGAGATTGTGGGCTGGTGCGTCGGTGAGACATTAGAGGCAAAGTTTACCATCGAAGCTTTAAAGATGGCCTTGAAGAGAATCGATCCGAACAAACAGTATGACTTGATTCATCACTCTGACAGAGGTGTGCAGTATGCAAGTTTCGCCTATACAGATATACTGAAGGCAAACGGTATCAAGATAAGCATGACCGAATGTGGTGATCCAAAAGACAACGCTGTGGCTGAGCGAGTCAATGGGATCATAAAGAACGAGCTGCTCATGGGCATGAAGTCCCGTGGTATTGAAGAGGCAAGGGCTGCAGTGGCTTCTGCCATTGACTTCTATAATAATGAGCGCCCGCACATGAGTCTTGACTGGATGACTCCGGCAGAGGCAGCACTGTGTTCGGGGGAGTTGAAGAAAAAATGGGTGAGCTACAGAGAAAATCACATCAAAAATGATGTAGCATGAATAAAAGACCGTAACTTTTGGGGGATCCAATAAACATGTCCTGCTAACAGGCAAGACCGGAACGGGAGCAGGAGGAAGGGCTCCGGCTCCCCTCTCTCTTGTTTCGTAATATTTTTTTGTTGCTCCAGAGACTCTGTCAACAGAAAACATGATTAAGATCAAATGGTGTAAACCAGATATACAAATAAGTTTCACACGGGTCAACCGGAATTAAAAATAAGGCTCGAAGTAGTCAACCAAAAGCGTTAAACTACAAAGAGACTATGAACTCATTTCGAGAACGAGTCTATTCAACTTGAAAGCCGGTGTCATTCAACCGAGAAGGCGACAACAGCCTCATTTCTACTTTTATTTTTTATTCTTTTCTCCTAACTTCGTCAATGCGTCACCCATGTTTAATCAGTCGTATACTTTTTCTGACGAAAACCAATAAAACCCTTGCAGTGATGCAAGAAAAACCTTGAGATCAGGCTCGCCCGGTAACTCCTTGCATGTGAGATGCGGAGATATTTTTCTTGACAAAAAGTAAAAAGTCAGGACAATGGAAATTCGTGAAAGAGAAAGAAAAATCGGGGTGCGCAGGCCGAAAAACGCGAAAAAGAAAGTCGGAGAATGAACCTTTAACGGTTAGGTCGCCTGCCTAACAGCGTTAGGGAGGCGACCTAACGCTGTTAAGCAGGCGACCTAACGCTGTTGGGCAGGTAACCTAACTGTAGTCAGGTCGGCGGTTTGAAAGCGTTGAAATACTCTCCCGGAAGAGTAAATCTTGTAATACGCTTGTAATCAACAGTTTATCAACTCGGCTCAACAATCGCTTCTTTTCGCCCGAGCACCCACTTGTTTGAAAAGAATCGATTCTCAGCGGGGGTTGGAAAAAATAAATCTTTACATCAGTTGTCCTTCCTTGACTTTCAGGGAAGCATGCTAAAACCGTGTGTTGTACTCCGCTTTATAAGCAGACCTTCAAGATTTATGGCTTCCTGCACAATGCATGGATCGCCCCTAATACGTTACTCATTAGCGCCACATACGCTCCTTATACGCTCCTTATACGCTCCTCGTACGTTCCACGTACGCTCCACATCGACCGAAGGTCTCTCTGCTCTCTCCTCATAAGGCCGAAGGCCGCTCTCAACCTCGGAGTTCTTGTCACAAGGTGCCAGCCTCGAAGAGGCTGAATGCTTCATAACCCCAGTCTAAACGAGCGAAGCGAGTGCAGACTGGGGTGTGTTGATGACAGCAAGACTGGCTGAGGACGTGCCTCGAAGAGGCACAATGCGCGAAGCGCGTAACGACGGGACTCCGTCTTGCTACGCATCTAAGATGCATTCAGCCGAGGCTGGCAGTAAGTTCACGACCACCCATCAACAGTCCCCAGTCTGCGCTCGCTTCGCTCGCTTAGACTGGGGTTATGAAAAATTCAGCCTCTCGAGGCTTCCCCCACCGACGCACGATTTTAAGCGCTAAACGAGCGACAGCGAGCATAAGTCGTGGAAAGTCGTTGCTAAACAAGCATAAGCCGTGATAAGGCCGCTGCAAAAATATTCATGCTTCACCTTTGCGACCTTTGCGGCTTGGCGAGAAAAAACTCGCGATAGTCGCTTTTCCCTCGCAAAGCCGCAGAGAGTTTTCTCGCAAAGCCGCGGAGTTATTGCCGCTGATAATTAGAGAGAACGCAGAGAGACCTTCGGTCCTGGAAGAAGTTCACAGAGATGGCCCATCACTATTCTTGCGGTATATCTCCTCATACTCTATATCTCCTCATATTCTATATCTCCCCATACGCTATATCTCCACAACCTCTCCACATCGACCGAAGGTCTCTCTGCTCTCTCCTCATAAGGCCGAAGGCCGCTCAGCGATCTCAGCCTCTCACACGTATCATCTCCGCGGCTCAATAAGCTCTGCGGCTCTGCGTGAAAAAATCTGATAATAAAGGGCAGCATTGGGTCTCAGCAAAAAAGTGATGAAGTAGGGACGTGTCAGTGCAGGGAAGGGCTTCATGCCCTTCCAGAAATAATGTTCGACCTATTTCTCTCTAAGCGGTTGGGGCTTTTATCAGCGGTTGGGGCATTTTTTGTGGAAGGGCATGAAGCCCTTCCCTGCACTGGGTATGCGTCACCCTACAACACCTAAATATCCTTGCAAGTGCTTGATTATCAAGGAAAGTATTTGGTCTCAAGATAAAAGTGACGAAGTCAGGAAATGGTGTAAACCAGATATACAAATAAGTTTCACACGGGTCAACCGGAATTAAAAATAAGGCTCGAAGTAGTCAACCAAAAGCGTTAAACTACAAAGAGACTATGAACTCATTTCTAGAACGAGTCCATTCAACTTGAAAGCCGGTGTCATTCAACCGAGAAGGCGACAACAGCCTCATTTCTACTTTTATTTTTTATTCTTTTCTGTCTTACACGGTCCGATTTTGAGGTCTCACATCTTCTCATTCACAGTATGTCCGTTGACAAGACTTTTTACTTTTTTTCAATATATTTCAGTAGACAGAAACCGTACGGTCTTCCTCATATACATGATAGGTAAACCTGCTGCCCAACTGTAACGTATGCATTATATGGGAGATTCCATCGCGAATGCGGAACTTGCCTGTATATCGGTCTGAAAGAATGTGTTTATCGGATACATTAAACTTGACCCCATAATAATGGCTAAGTCGGTTGAAGATTTCTTCAAGCGTATTATTATCAAAGCAGATAATACCTTCATAACATTGATAATTATTAGGATTGGATATTGTATCTACTGTCAGCCTGCCGTTACGCATCATCGCCCTCATATTAGGCTTGAGCCGGTAGACCGTATGATCCTCGTCTTTTGACACAATCTCAACAGAGCCTCTGAGTAATGCCACCTCCCACTCGGGAGAGTGGGAGTAAGCCCTGACTCGAAACTCCGTTCCTGTAACTTTTATCCGATACTGATTAGTATTTACAATAAAGGGATACTTCTCGCTATGGTGTACATCAAAAAAGGCTTCTCCGTCTAAAGATAACAAACGCGAGCCGTTGACAGGTCTGACAGGAAACGAAATTCGACTTCCGGGTTCGGCCCAGACCTTCGTACTATCCGGTAAGACGAAATAGACCTGCTGACCATCGGGCACACTCACTGACACAGGATTATCCCTGTAAGAGCCAGCCCCATCCTTTCTAAAATAGAGCCACGATGCTAATAACGAAACGGCTACAATACATGCTGCCGCTACGAATCGACGGAGATAAACCAACAGCACTTTTGGCTGGGCGGAAGACTCTTCTTGAAGTTCACTCTCCCGTGACTCATGCCATAACAGTGTATCGTGAAGATGCTGCAGATCCTTGAGTTCCTTCATGTTACCTTCATCTGAATGGGCCCATTTCATTACCGCCTTGGTTTCTTCCTCGGAAGCGATTCCCCGAATATATCTTAAAATAATCTGATATGTCATATAGCTTATTGTTCTTAATAGTATAACGAGAAAATAGTGTTTTCGCCTAACTAAATAATTACTAAATTAAGGTATTTATTGTCCAACCAAATAAAAACCAGTAGAACGGCAAGTAATCTTTCATGGCCTCTCTCAGCGCTTTCAGCACCTTAGTAATATGATACTGCACCCCCTTAACACTTAAACCTACGGCTTTGGCAATATCCTTGTTGTTCATTCCCTCCTCACGGCTCAGATAAAAGCAACGCCTCGATGTTTCAGGCATCTTTGAGAGAGTTCGGTCTATGATATCCTGAACCTCCTGAGAAAAAATGTTTTTAGGATCACACGACTCCATTGAAGAAATGCGGAATTCCAAATCCTGTTTTTGCCATAAGGCAAGATTAGCATCTGCTTTCTGTCGTATTGCTTCGTGCTTGAGCCAATCCAAACATAAATTGCGTAGGATGACAAAAAGCATGGACACAGATATATTATCAGCATCCTGACGCTGACTTTGCCAATATTTTATCAAGGCATCTGTTGCTATATCTTCTGCCTCCATTGGGTCGTGAACATAAGACTGAGCAAAGGATACTAACCGCTGATAATATTGATGGCATAGATGATCAAAAGAATGCTCCTTAGAATGATCAACCTTAATTCTCTCTACCATAGTTTTGTTAGTTTATAGGTATAGCACGGCTTCGTTGCCTTCGTTGAAGAGCAGGTCGAGGATAGACAGATTGGGCTGGAACCCAAACTTCTGCCGGTAGACCTGGTAATAAGGACGGGGCGTGAACGAAGCATCGGGAAGCGGGTGCTTGGGGCGGATGGCATCGCGATAATCAATGCCTTCATCTGAACCTTGCGCGTACGCCTCTGTCAGGACGATATGTGGCTCTATATCCAACAGCTCGCACATCTTCTGCGTGATGGCAAGGTTGAAATCGAAAAGGAACGCCCAATGCTTCTCGAAGAAAGGATGGAGGTCGTCGGCATAGAATTCGAAGAAAGGACTCTCTCCGTAGGCCGACTGCAACGCCTGCCAATGGAGGTGTCGCCACGAGCCATGGTCGGAGATACGCACATCTTTCATCTCCGTCTTATCGATGCGCAAGCCCTGCGGGCTCTCCACCGGCACCGTCAGCGCCTGAAGTCCCTGCGTCGTAGCGATGATGCATCGGTTGCGGTAAGTCTGTTTGATAAAATGGTCGTGCTGCTCCAGATAGACGGTATCAGCATGTACCAGTTTCTGATACCACTGCACAGGACCGAAATAGGTTGAAGAGAGAATACTGTTCATTGGAAGAGACGGGCTGCCTTGCCGACGATTTGATGTTTATGGACCAACCGCTTGCCATGACCGGTGTCGACCAGATAGAGACAACAGTCGTGGCACGGGCAGCGGTTGCAGCATCTGTAAGGAATGTAATAACGCGTCTTTCTCAGGCAGAGGGTGTCTCCCGGGAGATTGACTATCTGACCCAACTCTTGAGGCGGTCCGACGAGTGCTACAGCCGGTGCTTCACCACTCACCGTGAAGACAATGAGCTCGCCCCGTCGGAAAGTACGGCAACGAGAAAGTTTGTTCACCACCACTCTGTCGCCCGTCCGCAGCCCTTGGCCGATGGGAGCAGGCACTGTGTAGATGGTGAAAGCAAACATGCGGATGGCAACGACAAGAATCGATGCTATCGCAAGTCCGATGATAAATTTTATTACTTGATGTTGTCTACCCACTTGAACAGACGGTTCCAACGTACGCTGGAGAAGCCCTTTCGGTCGGGATCGGAGCTCCACCAGATGAAGATAGGATTGCCCACGATGTGATCCTCCGGCACAAAGCCCCAGTAGCGTGAGTCTTCAGAGTTGTGCCGGTTATCACCCATCATCCAGTAATAGTCCATCTTGAACGTATAGCTCGTCGCGGCCTTGCCGTTGATATAGATGCGATTGTTCTTCACCACGAGGTTGTTGTGTTCATACACGCGGATAGGCCGCTCGTAGAGAGCAATGTTGTTCATGTTGAGCTTCAGCGTAGCGCCTTTCTTCGGAATCCAGAGAGGTCCATAGTTGTCCACGGTCCATCCCGTCACGATGTTGTGCGGATAGAGACTGATGGAAGGCGCGGCATCGGTGTTGAGCTTGATGCTCCTGACGAGGTCCTTACGCTTGGAGAGGAACGCCACGGCACGTTTTGTCAGCGGCATGTACCCCATCTGGTTGAGGGTTGTGAGATCCTCCATGGAGATGTTCAGCTCCTTCAGGATATCGTCGGGGATATGGTCGGTAGCGAGCTTCACATAATAAGTATACTGCACGTTGTCCGGCTCTTTGTTGGGTTTGCCGTCGAGATAGACGATGCGGTTCTTGACCTGCAATGTCTGGCCGGGGAGACCCACACAACGCTTGACATAGTTCTCGCGCCGATCCGTAGGACGATAGTCGACCGAACCGAACTCATTGGGATTGTCGTTGATATAGTTGCGGCCCAACGAATAGATCATCGCGAAGAAGTCCATCTGTTGCTGACGACTGAGCTTCGAAGGGTCAACAGGGCTGGTGTTGTTCTCCTTGTAGAGCTGCATGCCGAGGGGATAGACGATATCGCCGTAGAAGTCTGGACCCTGGTAACGCTCCTCCGTGAGGATGGAGTCGCCACAAGGATAGTTGAACACGACGATGTCGTTGAGCTTCACATGTCCGAGACCTTTCATGCGGCGATAGTCCCAGTGAGGCCAGGAGATATAGCTCTTTGTGTGGATAATCGGCAGCGTATGCTGGGTGAGCGGCATTGTCAGCGGCGTCTCAGGGATTCGCGGACCATAGCTCACCTTCGACACGAAGAGATAGTCGCCTGTCAGGAGGCTCTTCTCCAAGGAGGAAGAGGGGATGACATAGTTCTGGAAGAGAAAGAGGTTGATGAAATAAACCGCTACAAGGGCGAAGACGAGGGCATCGACCCAACTCATGATAAAGCGCACGGGGCCCTCAGCCTCTTTCCACCACTGCCACCGCACCTTCTTAGAGACATAGCAGTCGAAGATGAAAAGCGCACCGAGAAGGGTCAGGATCCATCCCGTGATGGTGCGAGGTGATACCCATATAATGAAAAGCACATAGAAGAAGAAAGCAATGCCAAACTTTGTCCATTGCTTCTTCATGTTCATCGAAGCTTTTTCTTTGTCAATCATAACAACATATTATGTAAAGGAAGGTCTGAAGAACAGAAGTTCTGAAGACCAGAAGTCCGGACATCTGTACTTCCGGACTTCTCAGAAATTAGAATTTGAACAAGTCACTGGTTGTGAGCAGCCCGGTGTGGTTCTTGGTATACTCTGCTGCCAGCACAGCGCCCAGGGCAAAGCCTTTACGGGAGTGTGCGCTGTGCGTGATCGTGATCTCGTCAGCCTCCGAGTTGTAACGGATACTGTGGATACCGGGCACCTCATCGTGACGGATGCTGTCGATCAGCAGCTCCTCGGGCTTGTGCTCCTCCGAGCCTTCCACACGACCGTCGTCCCAGGTCGTCGTTCCGAGCTTCCAGCCGTTCTTGCGGTCGAGACGCTCCACGATGTCTTCGGCAAGCGTGATAGCGGTGCCGGAAGGCGCGTCGAGCTTGTGGATATGATGAGTCTCCGTCTCGGTGACATCGTACTGTGGGAACTGGTTCATGATCTCAGCCAACTTCTTGTTGACAGCCTGGAAGATAGCCACACCTACGGAGAAGTTGCTGGCCCAGAAAAGCGTCTGCTTGCCGTCCTTGCACAGTGCCTCTACATCAGCCTTGTGGTCTTTCATCCATCCCGTAGAGCCGGAGACGACCTTCACGTTGTGCTTGAAAGCCTTGAGGTAATTGCCATAGGCAGCTGTAGGGTTGGTAAACTCGATGGCGACATCCGCCGAAGCAAAGGCGGGAGCGTCGAAATCCTCAGGATTGTTAACATCAATCTTGCATACAATCTCGTGACCACGCTCCAGGGCAATCTGCTCTATCATGTGCCCCATCTTGCCGTAGCCAATCAATGCTATCTTCATGTATTTCCGGAATTAAACGTTTCTGCAAAATTAGCGATTTTATGGCAAAAGACGTTGCTTTTGTCGCTTAAATTATTCAAAATGAACCGCATTAGATACTTTTAACCGCTATTATCCCTTTGGTAACATCCATTTAGAAAAAAAACGTGTACCTTTGCGAAAGTTTTCAGCGAAGACGACTCTTATATTTACAGTTCTGAAGAATGAATAAGTACATCTACACTCTGCCCTTGTTGGCTGCTACGCTGACGCTGAGTTCCTGCTTCAAAGATGAGCCACTCAACAGCGAGTGCGACATTACGCACGTGAGTCTGCACACCGACAACCCGTTGGCTACTTTCTATCAGCTGTCCGACACCGCACAGGACGTGCTGTCCACCGACAGCCTCATCTCCTTTGAGGTCAGACGCGACCACGAGGCTGATCTCAGCCTGCTCACGCCGACATTGCAGCTGACACCGGGTGCCAAAGCGGTGATGACCGGCAGCGAGGT
>Ga0256406_1001216_pt1 | contig 42502 bp, 36 predicted proteins | sample RumenRJG_03DNA_FD_185986 | JGI IMG/M metagenome (GOLD analysis project Ga0256406, IMG submission 185986) | Bovine rumen microbial communities from Lethbridge, Alberta, Canada - RJG_03 | ecosystem: Host-associated > Mammals > Digestive system > Stomach > Rumen | place: Canada: Alberta | collected... | reverse complement strand
AGCATAGGAGGACAATATTCTGTTACTATTGATTACAACAACAACAAATCAAAAGAATATTGCTTTGACGAGGCAAAATATTACAATGGAGATTTTGCAACCTTGATGAAAACAGGTTCAGATAGGGACTCTACAGAAAACCTTTACAATACTTACTCTTTAAAATTTGACTTGATAAAACCATTAAGCGAAAGAATATCTTTGGAAGCCGGAGCAAAAACTCGTCTTACAAAAGTAGAAAACGATTTCACCTGTTACGAAGACGGCGCATATAATGATGATGTTTCAAATCATCTTGACTATACTGAAAATGTTAATGCTCTTTATACCTCATTTTCTCACAGAATCACAGACAAACTATCTTATCGTTTAGGTCTTAGAGCAGAGCATACTCATACTAATATCAAACAAAAAGTAAATAATTCAGAAAAAACTACGGATTATATAGACATCTTTCCTAATGTTAATTTGAACTATAAGGTTGGGGAAATGGATAATCTTACTCTTGTTTATTCATACCGTATCACACGTCCTGAATACAATTCCATGAATCCTTTTGTTGAGAAAGAAAATGAATATCTTTTCAAATCAGGAAACCCTGACTTGAAAGCACAATATACTCATTCCTTAAATTTAAGCTATGCTTTTCATTACTTCTTATTTTTCAACGCTTCATACGATTACACCAACGACATCATACACGAGACTCGTTACCTTCGTCCCGGTACTCTTATTTTTGAAGAAAAGCCTTATAATCTTGGACACTCACAACATGCTGCTTTAGGTTTAAGTACTGCACTTCCATTAGGAAAACATGTGGAATATACTCTATGGGCTCAAGGTACATGGATGCAAACTCAAGTCGATGACCCAATGCTAAAAGTTAATGTGGAGAAGTTTGGGTTTATGACATGGCAGTCTCTAAGATTAGATTTCTTCTTTAAAACAAAATTAACCTTATCTGCTTTCTATATGACAGGTGGTTCTCAAGGAACATATTCTTTTGGAGATATGTATTCATTTGATATAAATCTTAGTAGAGAATTTCTTAACAAGAGTTTAAAAACATCTATCGGTGTTGGACAATTACCTAAACGTACTTTCCATGTAGATATGGAATCTGACAATATGAAAATGAAGAATAATATAACTTGGCAACGACCAATGGTTTCTTGCTCTGTGTCTTATTCATTCGGAAAGAAAGCTAACAATAATACCCTTCAACGTATCAAGAACAACGATATGGAAGAGCGTACAGGAGGAGAAAACTCCATGGGTCAAGGTCAAAATAAACAATAATCAAGAAATTTCATTCAAAAACGGGGATTTTACATAACAAAAACGCCGTTTTCATAAATCAAAACGGCGTTTTTGAAAATCAAAACGAAGAAAATAAATTTATAAAGCAATGATAAAGATAGAAGATTTAACATTCTTTTACAAAAAGAATAAGATTGTACTTGACAGTATTAATTGCAACCTGAAAGAAGGTAGAATCTATGGACTGTTAGGTAAGAATGGGGTGGGGAAGACTACACTCTTACATCTTATAGCAGGATTAAAGTTTCCAAAGCAGGGAGAAGTAAAAGTATTAGACATTATTCCTCAAAAAAGGACAGTAGATTTTTTACAAGAGGTGTTCTTTTTAAATGAAGAAATGCCTGAGTGTGATTTTTCAATAGAGAATTTTGAGAAATACAATGCAGTGTTTTATCCTAATTTCTCCGCAGAGGATTTCAACAACTATCTGCAAGAGTTTGAGATTGAAAATAAAAAGCAAAAACTTAATAAGTTGTCTTTTGGCACAAAGAAAAAAGTATATATAGCTTTTGGTCTTGCATGTAATACTAAATACATTTTTCTTGATGAACCAACAAATGGTTTGGATATTCCAAGTAAGTCTGCATTCAGAAAAATAGTTATGAAAGCGATGTCAGATGAAAAGACAATGATTATTTCCACTCACCAAGCAAGAGATTTGCAAAACGTTTTGGACAGTATAGTTATTCTTGATAAAACGAAAGTGCTTCTTAATGCAGATGGAGAGGAAATAACTGAAAAACTTTGGTTTGGTATAGAAGATAAAGTTAATGCAGATAAAGTTCTTTATCAGGAAGATAACGTGGCAGGATTTGCTGTGGTGAAAGAAAATAAAGAAGGAAGGGAAAGCAATTTGGATGTAGAGATGTTGTTTAATGCTGCTTTCTTGAATAAGAGTTTGTTTAATGAGTTATTTAACAAAAATAAGGAGGAAAAGTAAAATGTTTAATTTTAGAAGATTTTGTGCTCTGTTTCAGAGAAATTTTATGATAAACAGAAATACTTTTTTGGTTATTTCCACTATCCATATTGTGGGAGTGGCTATGTTGATGGTATTTTATAGTATTAATATGCCTAATAACATAACAATGACTGATACTTTTTCATTTTTCTATGTCTTCTTTTTAATTTCTTGCGGAATAGGAGCCTCTATGCTTCCTTTTAGAAATTATGACAAGAGATATAATCGTTCTGAAAGCATTCTTTTGCCTGCAAGCATAGAAGAAAAGTTTGCTGTCAATTTTGTTATGGCTTTTATCTTAGTGCCTGTTGTTACATTTGTTACAATGTTCTTAGGAATGGAATTAGGACACTTGGTAAATTGGATTAGATTTGATAAGTATGTGCTTTTGTATAGAGAAACTTTATATAAATTCTCTGGCTATGGTAATTGGTTCTCTGTTTATCTGTTCATGTCTTTTTCTTTCTTTGGAGCTATCTTATTTAAAAAGAATAAACTGTTAAAGACTTGGGCTATAGTTTTTGGTTTGGGATTTTTAAGTGTAGTAGGTCTTAGTATATGGATTTACTTGAATTACAGAAATGTGATGAATGGCAGTATGCAACACTTTTTACAGGACAGTATTGTAGAAACTCTGTTTGAGGTATTTTTACATATAGTATTTGTTGCTTGTGTTGTTGGTGCTTATTTGAAACTTAGAAAAGAAAGGAGTTAAATATAATATGTTGAAAGATAACACCCCGATATTTATACAACTTGCAGATAAGATAGCAGATGATATTCTTGAAGGGACTTTTAAGGAAGATGAAAGAATACCTTCTGTTAGGGAATTTGCTGCACAATATGAAGTAAATGTTAATACTGCACTTAAAACCATTGAACGCTTGTCTGTTAATAATATTATTTATAATAAAAGAGGCATGGGTTACTTTGTTAGTAAAGGGGCAAAAGAAGAGATTGCTAAAGTAAGAAAGCAAGATTTTTTTGACAATTTTCTACCTCTTCTAAAAAGGAATATGCAGCAACTAAACATTTCCATAGAAGAAATAAACAAAAAACTTAAAGATTAAAGCCAAGTGATTAGGAATAAACTCTTTATTTCTAACAACTATTTTACAAATGCTTTTTTTGCGGAGATTATTTTATTTAATCTCCGCAAATTATATTTTATACCTATGTTTATCATTTAAAAACAGACAAAGAAAGGAATTAGAAACTTACTATGATTTCACTAATAACAAGAAAGAAGTAACAGAAAATATTTCTTTTAAGAAGATAAAAGAATGTCTTAGATAAAAAAAATCGTGTGTAGAGGCACCTATTTAAGAAAATGTTTTACTTTTGCTGATTGTTTAACATGGTGAATTATTACGAATATGATAAAAACATTTTTTATGAAAAAATATTTAATATTGACTCTTTTGAGCGTAGTATTTTTTAATACCAATGCTCAAAAGACTTTTGTGAATGCAGAATATGAGCAAGCAAAAACGAAGGCCTATGCTTTGCAAGAGGAAAAGAACTATGTACAGGCTTATAATGAATATTCAAAACTTATAAGTATCTATGAAAGCATAGGTCCTCAGGTTCTTAGTAAAGAAAAAGAAGGAGTTGAGGTAGCAGACTTATATTTCAATAGGGCTCTGTGTGCCTACTATCTGATGAATAATGATGTTGATATGCTTTTCAAAGAGTATAAGACTTTGTTTCCTAATTCTTTGAAAAAGAATCGTGCAGACTTTTTCATCGCTAATTGGTATGCAAGCAAGGCAGACTTCCTTATGGCTTTGAATACATACGCCAACATGGATACAAGTTCTTTAACTAACGAAGAAAGACAGGAATATGACTATAAGATAGGTTATTGTTACTTCTTGCAGAATATGAATGATAAAGCAAAATCATATTTTTCTAAGGTGAAAGACACTGATAGCAAGTATGCTGCTGTTTGTAAATACTATTATGGACATATTCTTTATACAGAAGGCAAGTATGATTTAGCACTAAAAGAGTTTGAACCCCTAAAAAAGAACAAACATTTTTCTAAGGTTGTTCCTTATTACATATGTCAGATATATTATTTTCAAGGGGATTATGATGCTCTCATAAGTATGGCTTCTACCCTTAGCAAGAATGCGATAAACTCTAAGCGAGCAACAGAACTTAACCGAATGTTAGGGGATGCATACTATAAAAAAGGAGAATATGAACAAGCCTTACCTTATATAGAACAATCTATCAAAAGCAATGAAGGAGTTAATCGTAATGATAACTATCTTATGGCTTATTGTCTTATGGAGACAGGTAAGAATGTTGAGGCAATACCTTATTTTGAGGCTTGTACTATAGAAGAAGATGCACTAACACAAAATGCTCTTTATTCCTTAGGTTACTGCTATTTAGTACAAGGAGACTCTTCTCTTGCTCTTAACTCTTATAACAAAGCATCTACAATGACTTATGATAAAACAATACAAGAAGATGCTTTATTTTCTTATGCTAAACTTTGTGTAGTTAATCCTAATCCATATAACGAAACACTTGTAAAAAGACTAAACACATATATAAAAGAGAATACCAAAACAGATCCAAAGACAAAGAAGACTAAAGAAGGAGCAAGGGTAGGAGAGGCTCGTATTTGTTTAGCACAGATATATGGTAGCACTCATAACTATGCTGCCGCTTTGGAACAGATGGAAGGCATAAAGAATAGAGATGAACAATTGAATAAAATCTATGTTAAGACATGTCTTAATCGGGGAATAGAACTATTTAATGAAGAGAAATACAAAGACTGTATAAAAGTGTTGGATAAAATAGATGATAATTCTACATCTTCTACTAATGAAATAGTGGCAACATCCAAGTACATAAAAGCAGAAGCACTGTATAGAACTAATTCATACAAGAAGAGTGAAGAAATGTTACGCTCTTTCTATGCCGTATCGGGTAATGAAAACAACGCTTATAAATCCTCTGCAGACTATTTAATGGCTTACAACTTATTCAAGCAAAAGAAGTACTCTTTATCTAAGGAGTATTTTACTAAGTTAGAACAAAGCGAAGCAGACAACACAATAAAAAATGATTCAAAAATACGTATAGCGGATTGTCAATATATGCTTAAAGACTATTCAGGAGCAGTAAAGACCTATAGTTCTTTCATTCAAACCAATTCTGCAAATGCAGATTATGCAACATATCAGAAAGCGATGGCTCTTGGTGCAATGGGAGAATACAAAAACAAAGCACAGACATTAAGGGATGGTATCAGTACCTATACTAATTCTTCTTATGTTCCAGCTATGACTTATGAGTTAGCAAACACTTATCTTGCCTTGAATGATAACAGCAATGCTTTATCTACTTATCAAAGCTTGTTAAAGAAATATCCCGACAATGCTTTCACTAAAGATTGTCTTGGTAAGGTTGGAATGCTTCAATATCAATTAGGACAATATGACCAAGCCCTTAAATCTTTGGATAAACTTGTCAGAAACTATCCTAATTCAAAACAAGCTAAAGCCGCTCTTTCTACCATTAAAAACATCTATATGGATAAGGGAGAACCGGAACAATATATAACCTACATAAATAGTTTGGGTTCTGTAAAGGTAAGCAAACAAGAAGAGGAAGATTTGTTATATCAGACAGCAGAAAACAGATATATGGATGAAAAGTATTCTCAAGCAATTACTTCTTTCAAGAAATATCTTGCCTCTTTTCCTGAAGGAAACTATAGCACTAAGGCAGAATATTATTTGGCTGATTGTTATATGAGAGAGAAAGATACTCTTCAGGCAGGAGAATATTATTATAAGGTTGCAATGAAACCATACGGACAATATACTGAAAAATCTCTGTTAAACTCAGCTAATATATATTCAAGCATAGATACAGAAAAAGCTTTAAGAGTTTATAATAGATTAGACAGCATTACAACATCTTCTGCTAATAAGCTTTTGGCAAGAAAGGGAAGAATGAATATTTATTATGATGTAACTGATTATAACAATGCAATATCTGCAGCAAATAATCTTTTAGAAATGGAGAATATAGACCAAAGTACAAAAGACAATGCTTATTTTGTTCTTGCAGATAGTTATCTTAACATAGGCAAATCAGATAACGCAAAAGAATACATTAAGGAATTGCAGAAATCTGCTAATTTAAAATATTCGTCTTTTGCACAGTATTCTCTTGCTAAGATAGAATTTGACAACAAGAACTACAAAGAGAGTGAGAAAATCATAAGGCAGATGTCTAAGAGTGGTGCAGATGATTACTATCTTGCTTTAGGTTTTATCCTTTGGGCAGATATATTCTCTGTAAATGGTAATGATTTTCAAGCAAAACAAACTCTTCAATCTATTATAGACAACTATGATGGAGACGATGGCATAAAACAACTTGCAACAGACAAACTTGCCCAACTTGAAAACAAAAACAATAAAGAGAAACAGGATAACGAAGACAAGCTGAACAAACAAGAGAACTCTGTTGATGAAATCATAATAGAAGATAACAAATATTAAAACAACGCAAATAAGGAGAAAAAGATATGATAAAGCAAAAGATATTATTAGTATTGGGATTGTTATGTGTGTTTTCTTTGCAGGCACAAGATGACACCTATAACGAAAATGTAACAATAAATGTTGCCTTTGACCCAATGATAAGCGATGCAAACAAGATAAACAATAGTCTTTCTATCTTTGATACATCTTTCACAAAAATAGACTTTACTTTTGACAGAATAAAGAAAGGCTATGATACTCATTTAGACTTTGATACCATAAAGGCCGCATCTGTAAAAGGAGAACCTCAGGCACAACTTTATAAGATTCATCTTAAAGGTGGATTAGGATTAGCTTTTGGAAAGGATTTGAAAATGGCTTTTACTCCATTGTTGCAAGGATCTTACACATCTTTAAGGGACAGGTCTTTGTTGTATGGTGTTGATGTTTATTCTCGTTCTGCTCTTACGGGAGAGAAGAACTACGGACACAGTGGATATTCAAATGAAGACATAAACATATATGCAAAAAAGATATTCCAACATTATACTCTTTCCTCACGCGCTTTTTACAACTATTCCCGTAACTATTATTATGGTTCAGAACAATATCCTAAACAAAACATAGATAACTCAGATTATAGAATATCTTGGCATAATGTGGGAGCAGATGTATCTTATACCACATTGTCAAGAGATGAAGATTTGCAGCATAATGGAAGATTAAATTTCCATTATACAGGTAATAATCAGGGTGGAGGAGAGTTTTATTTACATACTCTTTTGGACGGTGCTTTAGACTTGGATTTATTCAAGAAAGCATTGAACCAGAAAGCAGGAATAAGCCTTGATTACAAACATTCTTTTTATAAAAAATCTAAAGCCTTGATAGACTTGGCTCCTTATTTCCTCTTTGATTGGAGTAAGTTCCATTTCTTTGCTTCTTTGGGCATAGAACCAGGAGTTCATACTTTTAGAAGTTTTCAACTCTTACCTACGGCTACTGTTAGTTTTGAAATCATACCTCAAACTCTTAGCCTTTATGGAGGACTAAAGTCTGAGAGCATAATGCCAACTTTGAACGATCTTAGGTTAGAGAATCCTTTTATTCAACCTTCTCCTGTTCTGCAAGATGCAACACATAACACTTTCTTTGCAAAAGGTTTTTTGAACATCACTCCTAAATCGCAACTAAGTTTGGAAGTGGGTTATCAAAAACAATACAACCAACATTTCTTTATGAATACGGATATTATAAGCAAAAATATATTCAACGTTCATAAAGTTGTCTATGATGATGCAGGAAAATATTATGTTAGCTTAGAGAATTATTTCCCTATAGGTTCTTCATTTTATTGTAATTTGAAAGCTACATTACAGAGAACAAACAGAGATAGTAAAGCTTTTGAGGCTTGGTATAGTCCTGCTTTTGAATTTGCTGCAAAACTTAATTATGCATACAACAACGTTCTTAACATAAGTGTTTTGCCAACATTCCATTCCAAGAGCAAGGCTTACGTAGAGAGTCTGAATAAAGAAGTTGAGGTTAAAGCAATGTTTGATGTTTCCCTTTCAGCAACCTATCAATATACAGAAAGATGGTCTTTCTTTGCTGAGTTGAACAATCTTGCATTCCAACAATACTATTTGTATTATAACTATCCAACACATACATTCAATTTCCTATTAGGCTGTATCTACAAACTATAAGCAAGAGATTTTTTATTAGCAAAGGACTAAAAAAGACCAAGACTTTTTTGAAAAAGTCTTGGTCTTTTTTTCTTAACTCTTGATGTTTGCATGCAAAAGACTTACTCTTTTTTTACGAAAAGCAAGAGTAGGGAAATATTAGTGTTGAAGACAATTATAATAAAGGAATAATACAATTGAAATTGTTTAAAATACAATTTTTTCTTTAAAATATTTGGTTAATAAATAAATTTACTATAATTTTGCGGCGTAAAAAAAGATAAAAATAAAGATTAATAGAAATGGCAAAGGTAGAATTTACAGACAAAAACAATAATAAGGTAAAGGTAGAGACAAATAACAATGACACTTATTATCTTGGCTACTTAGACGATATGAATTATCAAATCAATCAACGAAAAAATAATGCCTATATCAAGACTTGTTCTAAACTCTTTGATAAATATTATGACGGAACTATTAAATCCATTTGGAATGATATTTCAAGAGAAATGTATAAAAAAGGTTTCAACGGTTTTCTATGGGTCAGGAAAGATGATACATCAGAAGTAAGGCAAAGACTTGGAAGCAGGATAAAGGAAATAAGAAAGCATGAAGGTCTTACTGCCAAAGAATTTGCAAGGAAAGTCAATATAGATGCAGGCAATCTGAGTAGAATAGAAAAAGGACAGATTTCTGTTGGGATAGATACTTTGAATAGGATTGCAGGTGCATTGAATATGAGAATAGATTTTGTCCCAAGAAAAGAGACACCTACACCAAAAGAAGAAAAGAAAGAAGAATATAATCCTCAAAGTACAATCAGTATTGGGAAAAACAGCGACACCGTAGAAGAGTTGGAAAGATTGTGTAACCAAAAAGCTAAAGAACTGACAACAAATATAGATATATCTAATCAGAAAGAAGTCTCCGTTCCTTTTTGGACAGATGATTTTCCTTCAGAACTGATATGCGTCTGCAATATTTCCTTAGATAAAAAAGGAACTCCAAAGTACGACTTAGACTACTCACAATCTACAATGTAAAAAAAGAGTAAAGAGTATGATACTTCATCACATTGCAAAGAATAAGGAAGGAGTCACGGTAGATATCCAAGATGTTTCTGAACAAAACAGAAAAGAAGGATATTATTGTGTTGTATGTGGTAATGAAATGATACCTGTGCTTGGCAATGAAAGAGAACATCATTTTAGGCACAAAGAGGATTGTAATTGCAATCCTGAAACTTATTTGCATAAATATGCAAAGTATTACATAAAGAAACTTTTTGATAATAGTAGGGAATTCTATATTTCTTGTGAAGTTCCGGAAAGGTGTTGCAAATATAATATTTGCGAATATAGAAAAGACAATTATCAATGTCAAAATGATTACATTGACTGTAAAGTCTATAAACAAAATGATTACGATATCAGAAAATATTATGATACATGTGAATTAGAATCCGAGTATAATGGATTCATTGCCGATATAAAAGTGTATAGCAAGAAAAATCCCCAAATAAAGCCTATATTTATAGAAATAGCTGTTACTCACAAATGTGAAGAGGAAAAACGTAACTCTGATATTAGAATTATTGAGATAGAAATTCCTAAAAATTTCACAAATTGGTCTGAAATAGGTAATAAATTAATAGAAACAAGAGGGTGTAATAAAAACCAAGTAAACATTAATTTTTATAATTTTAAATTCAAAGAAGAACCATCTTCATCGCCTTCTAATATCTATGATTTTACTTCTTACTATATAAATGCTAATAACAAAATACAATCCAATAATCGTGAATATCCTTGTTCAGAATATGGGAACATCAAATATTCTAATTCAACAGTTGAAATACATTATTGCAACAAATATGATTTCGAAACGATATCTGCATTAATAAATTTAGAAAGGAGAGAATTAAAAAATTGTTATGTGTGTAAGCATTTTTGGAAAACATATGATTTAAATAAACGATGTAATGTAGGGAATAATATTACAAGCCCATCTCAAGCAGTAGAATGTTCTTCTTATGAATACAATATTATGAAAGCAAAGCGTCTTGGTTTTGGATTTAAATTAAAAGAAAGAGCAATAGAAGGACTATACACTGTGGAGAGAGAGTCTTTTCGTGTAAAAAAAGATGAACAAAAATATATAACAATAGAAGCACTTGGAAAACTTTCTGTATGGAAAGAGTCTAAACAAATTTATACTGTAACAGGAAAAGTATATGGGGAAAGACTTATCCCAATAAATAAATTTGAAACAGGGGAATACTCTGTTAATGTTGGAGGAGAATATAATCAAAAATTAATAATAGAATAATCAAAAATTTTTAGAACTATGAAAAAAGTGACATTATTTTTAGTAATGATTTGCCAAATCGTTCTTTTTATGGCTTGTTCAGATGAAGAAGAAATAAAAGACGTAGCGACAATTCAAAATGAAGAAACCTTTTATTCAAAATTGTATTCGTATCTATACCAAAAGACCTCTTATGTAAAAGAAAGTCTTTTAGATGAAGGATATCATTACATTTATGGAGATTCTGATGAATTTTGGTATGGTAAAATTAGCGAAAATGGGGATACAAATATAATTGTTGGAGATGTTAGAAATTATAATACAGTCTTTGCTTTATATTATCTTCAAAGTGTAAAAACAAAAGAAACAGCCTGTTATAAATTTATAGAGACAGAAAAAAATCTTTATCAATTCTGTAAAGCAAAGGATAGAGATATGTTTAATGCTTATATTTTACAGCAAAAAGACGTGGTGGATTCTTTATATGATAGAGCAGATTACCTTTCGCTAATGAACGAAATTAAAATCAGCAACATTGATTGGTTATGGTCTATGTTTGGAGTATATCAAAATAATACATCACGTGTAATAATGATGGATTTTGAGCCAAGTAATATTTCTTCATTATATAATTACCATGGAGAATTTTCAGGAGCAACACCTGAATTAAATCCTGCGGAATGGGAAGGAATTATAGATTATAAATTAATAGTTTTAATGGGAGATTTTAATACTCTCTATCCTGAAAATAAGAAAATTATTAGTAATAAATTAAAACATATAAAATTATGAAAAAAACAATTTTATTATTTGTTGCAGTGTGCATCTTTTTTGGAGCAGGCAACGTAATGGCACAACAAAACAAAAACAAAACTGAGGTTACAAAGTTTCTTGGTATTCCTGTTGATGGCACAAAAAATCAGATGATACAGAAAATAAAAGCCAAAGGTTTCACCTATAATCAAAAGCAAGACAGATTAAAAGGCAAATTCAATGGCAGGGATGTTTATGTTTCTGTTGTAACAAACAAAAACAAAGTTTGGAGAATAATGGTACAAGATGTTGTTCCTTCAAGTGAAACTAATATAAAAATAAGATTCAATGAACTTTGCAGACAATTTGTAGAAAATGAAAAATATGTACCGCAAAATTTAACAGGAAATTATGAGATAGAAAGCGATGAAGATATTTCATACAATATAACTGTACGCAACAAAAGGTATGAAGCAGGATATTTTCAAATGACTGAAAAGGATAAAGAATTTTTGCAAGATACAACGGCTCTTATGAATGCAGTAAAGCCAATTATTCAATCAAAATATACAGAAGAAGAATTGGATAATCCTACAGAGGAAATTACGCAAGATGTTTATAATATAGCGGCAGATTATCTTTTTGAAAATTTATATGAAAGAGTAAAAAATCGTTCTGTATGGTTTTTGATAAATGAGTTCTATGGAGATTACTCCATTATTATGTATTACGATAATGAACTAAACAAAGCACGAGGAGAAGATTTATAATTAATTTATTAACAAATAAAATTTAAATACGATGAAAAAATTAATATTATTGGCAGCAATTACAACAATAACATTTTCTTGTTGTAAAACACCAGAAGAAAAAGCAAATGCATTAATTAAAGAAAAAATGGAAAAAGTTTTGTACTATCCAGAAAGCTATGATCCTACAGAGACTATCATTGATAGTGCTTTTTCTCCAAAAGATAGTCCTGAATTGTATGAGAGACTAAAAAATGCATATGAATTAATATTAGAATATGATGAAGTAGAAAAGAAATTAAAAATAGCAAAATCTTCAATGTCTATATGGGACAACCCTTATAGTGAATTCGGTCGTAACGAATATAATGAACAGAAAGAAAAATACGAAAAATATTTAGAACTCAGCGAAAAAATGGAGGCCTTGATAGAAAAGACGAAAAGAGAAAATGATGAATGGGGAGAAAAATTAAAAAAAGAGGGAGAAAAATTTATAGGTTTTAAAGTAACTCATTCTTATAGGGCAAAAAATAATGCTGGCAATATTATTTTCGACAAAGTATATTTCTTGTTAGATAAAGATTTAAAAAAGATAATAGCTTCTTATAGTTCTGAAGAATATGAGATGTATGAAATGTTGCTTAAACAAATAAAACTGCTAAATGAACAATAAAATTAGAAATTTATTATGAGAAGAATAGTATTATTATTTGTTGCAATATGTTTGTCTGTAACAATATTTGCACAAAAGGGAGAAACAGATGTTAAGGCAAATGCTGTAACAATGGTTTCTTTTGTTCAGGATTCTCCGATTGGGAATGCGACTATAACATTGAAAAACAATTTAGAGATTCCTATTACATCCATAAAGGCAAGAATTGTCTATAAGGATATGAATGGGGAAGTTTTAGATTATCAAGATATAGACAAATCTATAGAAATAGCTCCTAAAATGGCAAGAACTTTTACTATTAAAGCCTTTGGAGAAAGTGCTGATTACGTTTATTATAAATCAAAAGCTATTACCTATCATGATAGAAAATTTAAGGTTGATTTTGTTCTTGAAAAATATAATGAAACAAAGATACAGCAATTTCAAACCGATACAGTAGCAAAAGAAATAGATGACGACGATGATGATGACGATGAATGGCCTGGATTATCTATATTCATTTGTTTTCTTCTTGTTGTTGCAATATGTATAATATTTTATTTTGTTATTCCTTACAAGATGGCAAAAGACAGAGGGAGAAGTGCAGGTCTATGGATATTGCTTGGTTTTATTATTTCACCTTTGCTTGTATATATTATCTTAGCTATTATAGGAGATTCGGATGAGAAAAAAAGAGAAGAACTTATAAGAGAAATGGAAAGAAGAAAGCAATAACACAACGTTTAACTAACTTAACCAAAAGAGATAAAATGATTTATTATTTTATCTCTTTTTTGTTATAGGATATAATATTGTTTTGCTGTAGATAGAATTTATGGATACTGCAGAAGAGGAGTCTATTGTATAGGAGGCACCATAAAAACTTGAAGAAAAGTCCTGACTAAGACTTGCTCTGGAAAAATTAGAATGGGAAAAAATATCGGTATATATTAAAGAATCTTGAGAGAGGATATTATTTATAGAGATAGTGTTTAAATCAGCATAATAATAAAGTTTTAGATTCTCTTCTCCATAATAATAACGATACATATTTTCTATTTTTGGTTTTTCTTTTAAGATATAGGCATTGTGTTTATTATTATGGATAAAATCTACAAGTTGTTTATCTGTTGTGAAATTCTTTTCGTTCCAAGGCAAAAGACAAAAATATGTATTCCAAATCAAAAGAGCATAAGCAAGATAGAGCATAAATTTAAGATTAGTAAAATAGTTTATCAATAGAATAATTAACAAAAATGGAATTATAAGCATAAACTCCGCATTTCCATTGCTGAGAAAGGCAAATAAGAGATAACAAATAAGCAGAGAAAAGATAAATATAGAGAACTTTCTTTGTGCAACGTTATGTGAAGAAGAGAGTTTTTTCACTTTCTTTATTTGTAAAATACTTTTTATAAATAAGGACAAACAAATAACAATCAAAGGAAAAGAGATTAAAGGTGAAATTTTTATGATACTAAACATATAACCATGCACTTGGATAAATGTTCTGAAGAAACTTATAGGAGTCAGAATAAGCATTGTTTTTAGATTAGGAGGCTGTGCATTTCCTGAAAAGTAATCATGTAGAACAAAAGTTATCAAGCCTTTAAAACTTAAAGAAGAGAATAAACAATAATAAACAAGAGCATAAACCAAAGGTAATAAACAAGAGATGCAAACAAAATACCAGATATATTTTCTATTTATACTGAACAGTATTCCCAAGAAGCAAGCGAGCAGAAGAATAACGGCTAATTGGTGAAACAGACATGCTAATACGCAAAGTAACGCAACTGTGATAACATTGATTTTATTATCTTTAGAGAAAATTTTTTGCATATAGTAGATGACTATCATTGAAAGACATACAGGCAATATATATGTTTCATAATCTATAGTAAAACGAATAAAAGAAAAACAGGTCCCACAAAATATGAGTAAATAACAAATAGTTTTTTCAGGGACATTATTTAAAAGAAGTATTTTTCTAAGAAAGAACAAGGTTAATAATCCAATAAGAATATTCAGAGACTGTAAAATATACAAAGGTTCCAAAGGAAGAAATTTAAAAATATTTAAAACAATATATCCTAATCCACAATGTAGAAGATGATGAGGGTAGAATATTTCTTTTCCACTCAAAGCGGAGTAAGCATAAGCATAAGCATCACCTGTAGGATTATTATTAGGGAAAAGGAAAAAGATTATCCCAAGAAAAACAAAGGGAACATATTTTTTATGCTTGCAGATAAAATGTTTTATAGATTGAAACATAATTCTGTTATATTTTCTTCTAAGAAAGAGATTCTTTGTCTTGAGGTAACATTTCTATAAACTGTTTTACTACGTCAAAAGATTGGTTTGCCATAATAGTCCAGAAATCTTTGTATTGTTGAGAATGGTTAGGTTTAAGAGGATTATCACTTATTATCCTGAAGGACATAAAAGGCGTTTTTCTTATATAACAAGTTTGAGCAATTGCACATGTTTCCATATCAATTGCCTTAGGATTAGGAAAAATAGAAAGGATTGTCTGCATCTTTTCTTTTGTTGTTACAAACCAATCGCCTGTAAGTAGTTGTCCTATATGTATCTTTTGTTTGTAATGAAGTGTTTTTGCTATTGATAATATTGTTTTAGGAGTATGATATTGCGGAGGCATTCCTTGTATTTGTCCAAAATGATTGTCTTCTCCGCAATAAACATCATGATAACAAGTATTTTCACAAACAACAACATCCAAAGGTTCTACATCTTCGCTTGCTCCTCCAGCTACACCAGAAGAAATAACTAAATCAGGAGAAAAAGCATTGATAAGATTCTCTGTTCCTACGGCAGCATTGACTTTCCCAACACCACATTGTTGCAGAATAATCTCGTGCTTGCCTATTTTCCCTATTGTATATTTATAAGCATCTGTCTCACGCGTTTGTTCTTCTTGTAAAAGTTCTTTTATAAGGGAGAACTCTTTTTGCATTGCTATAAGTATTCCTATTTTCATAAAGCGATTATTTATTAGAATGGATAGCCTATACCAAACTGAATAACAACATCTCTTGGTTTTGCTTTACTTAAAACAAATCTCTTACTCATTTTTAGACTTGGGTCCCAAACTTTGAGAGCAAAATCTACACGAATAATCATAACACTTATATTCAATCTCGCTCCTAAACCAAAGTCTGTTGCTATTTCTTTATAAAAGTCTTTGCTTATTCTTCCTCCTTCCATTCCAGATACTTCTTTAAGTGTCCAAATATTACCTGCATCAATAAAAGCAGCTCCTTCTACAGGACCAACAAAAGGGAATCTGTATTCCATATTTATTCCAAAAGCAAGGTCTCCAGCTCTGTCGTATTTCATATCTCCTGTAGGAGAACTATGTCCTGGTCCTAATTCTCGTAGTTGCCAACCTCTAAGATTATTAGCTCCTCCTCCAAAGAAACTCTTTTCGTATGGAAGCGCTTCAGCATTACCATAAGCGACACCTATTCCACCATATATCTTATATACAAAAGATGTTCTTTTTGTTAGATAGTTGTAACGGATAAAAGAAAAGTCTGTCCTGAAATACTGAGAAAAAGGAATATTAAAAATAGTATAATTCCCATTATTATCTTTTGATTGGTTGCTAAGTAAAGAATAAGCATCTAAAACATTGCCTGCTATTTCTATGTTAGCAGAAAAATAGTTGAATCGTTTTCTTTTTTTGCTGACAAGCTGACCGTTATAAACATAACTATAACGCATAGCCATAACAAAGTGATCGGACATCTGATAACGAATTCTACGGTCCATACTGTTTATAAGGTTTTCGTAGTCTTTGTCTGTTATCTCCATATTGACATAGTTGATTTCCAAAGGAGTGAAATAGAAGAATTTCTTCTCTGAAGAGTTCCAGCTATAACCAAAATTAGTATTGAAAATAGACCTATTATAATAAGAACGACGTTGAAGATTATATCCTGCTTTTAGACTTGTGTGTGGGTGATAACGCATAGAATAGAATTTTGTAGAAAAAGGAGCGAGAAAGCGAGGTAATTCTAAACCAAAGTCAATACCAGATTCAAAAGCGTTAAAGATTTCCCAGCCTTTAGCATCGTGCTGGCCTGAAAATATTTTACTGTTTATTTCTGCTGCAAGTTTTATGTTTGAAGTAAATATTTCTGCACCTCTGAAAAGGTTTCTGTTTGTGAAAGACAGATTACCTTCTGCACCAAAATTGGAAGAGTTTCCATAGTTGAGGTTATTGTTATTATTAGCAGAATAATTTATTTCAAAAGAGGAAGAGATACTTATAGGTTTTGTCATAGTCAGTCTTATATAATTAGCAAGGTTTAGTGTATCTCCATCAAAAGGAGCAATAGGCTCATAATACATATCTACATATTTAAAGTTTCGTAGTTGGAAAAGAGCTGAATAAGTATTCTTACTTATAGAAGGAGAATATAAATGATTGTTTTGTACAAGTATGCAACGTTGTAGAGTCTTTCTTTTTATTATAGGTTTTGGAGTGTTGTTAATAAAATATAAAGGGGTTACAGCAAAATTCTTTTGAGGTTTATGATAGGTTAGTATTGTGTCTGTTGGCGGGATATATTCAGGAGATGTTATAGGAATGTAATTTGGATAAAGATAGATTTTTGAAATTTTATAAGGTTTGTGTGTTGTTGTTTGTCCATTATTATCTGTAGGATTTTTGACATACATTTTTATTTGTGTCTTTTCTACTCCTTGTGTTGTATCTATTTCGAAACTTATATAAGAAGTATTAAAAGCATAATAGCCTTTATCTTGCATTGCCGAAGCAACATCTGAGCGTATATCAGAAAGAATAGCCTCATTATACCAATCACCTCTCTTTATTATATCCTTTTTTATTAAAGGTTTTATAACAGAATACATTTTTTCATCTTCTGTACTAAGATAAAAGGTATCTATTTTTGCTCTATAAGGAATTTCTATTATGTAATTCTCGGTACGACGTTTTTTGTAATAAGACCAAGGAGCATACCAACGTCTTACATTGGAAAGAGAGTCTCTAACAACAGCGGAAAAACATCCACGAGATTTTAAATAAGTTTTTATGTTTTTAATAGATGTTTCAGTGTATCTTTCACTGAGTTCTACAGGTTTTTCACCAAGAGAGCGGAAGAGATATTTCTCAAAAAAACTGCAGGCAGAATCATCTACAGGACGAGAAACGCTATAGATATACATTCCCATCTTCATTCCAAAAACTTTATGGTTAGGGTCTTGTTTTATATAATTAACTACATCACTTTTACCTATACCATACTCTTTGTTGTTTAGATAAATCTTATTTTTGGAAAGCAGATAACCATCTTTGCTAATATGTTTATTGGGAGAACAAGAACATATTAGTATTGCTATAGCTAAGAAGAGTAGTATATTATATTTATGCTTCATCTACAAGTATTGATTTATTTCTTTTAATATTTTCTGCGTTGCTCCAGCATTATTTTCCACATATTGACCATTAAGAGTACAAGATGTTGAATAATATTCTTCATCTGTCAGCAAGTGTTCTACCCAAGAAGCAAGGTCTTCTTTATTGTTTATCTCTTTTGCACTCTGCTGTTGAAGAAGGTCTTGTGCTTCTTTAAACTTTTTGTTGTTAGGGCCAAAAGCAACGGGCTTATAAAACACAGCAGCTTCTAAAACATTATGTATTCCTACACCAAACCCTCCTCCAACGTATGTTATATCTCCTTTGCCATAAATATATGACAATATCCCTATACAATCTATAATAAGTACTCTTTTGTTTTTAGTATTTTCATCATTGGCTTGAGAATATAAAACATTTGATGGGAACATTTTTTGCAAATCACTTATATGTTCCTTATGTATTTGATGAGGTGCAAGAATTATCTTTATATTTTCTTTCTCATAAAGAGCATCGTGTATTATTCTTTCATCTGCAGGCCATGAAGAACCTGCAATAAAGACTTTTTCTCCTCCCTTGCAGAAGTTATCTATTATAGGAAATGATTTTTCTTCTTTACTTATTGCAAAAACTCTGTCAAAGCGAGTATCACCGCAAATGATAGCATTATCATAGCCCAAAGAATGCAGAACTTCTTTAGTCGTGTTGTCTTGAACAAAGAAAGTGTTAAAATGTCTAAGTTGTTTTCTGAACCACGAAGAATAGGATTTTGTCAGATAATGATTCTTTCTAAGAATAAGAGATACCTGAAACAAAGGAATATCTTTTAATGCCTGAATATAATTATACCAAAACTCATATTTAACAAAAAAAACTATGGAAGGGTGAGCCATAGTAACAAAAAGATTTACATTCTTTGGAGTATCAAAAGGAAGATAGACAACATAGTCTGCCATTTTATAGTTCTTTCTTATCTCATAACCAGAGGGAGAAAAAAAGGATACAAGTATTTTATATTCTTTTTTCTCTTGTTTAAAGGACTCTATAAGATTTCTTGCTTGTTCAAATTCACCCAAGGAAGCACAATGAAACCACGCAATTTTATCTTCTTTTGTTATGGATTGAAGTTTAGAGAAAGTAAGCTTTTGTCCTTGTACCATAAGTTTTATTTTTTCATTTTTTAAGGACAATAATCTACATGCAAATTGTAAAAGATATATACCTATATTATATATTGTGTGCATGATTAAAAAGAAGAATTAATAGAAATATATCTTGTCTGCTTTCCTACCAAAGAAAGGGAAAATCCAACCTACTTTTGCTGAAAGCATATAGTCTGTGTATCTTTTATCATCTCCACGCATCAAATCAAATTGGTATTTTCTACTCATCTTAGTTCTTGCCATATAGCCTTGAATACCAGCATACCAATTTGCATAAGTTTTTTTACTCAGATGAATATATCCTAAAAAGACGCTTGCCATATATCCTCTCATCTGTCTGTCATAACCGTATGCATAATCATCTTCTAATTGAGGAACTCTTCCTAAGGTTGATTGATAGATTATTTGATGTTGAATAAAACCTCCATTTAATGTAATCACAAGTCCTGAATTAGGATTAGAAAACCAAAGAGGGAATATTTTTCCTACGCCAAAAGAAAGAGACAGGTTTCTATTATATGCAACAACTCCAGCATCTGTTCCTTCATTACTAATGATAAAAGGATTGGCATCATTAGTCATAAGACCAGATAAGATATTGTCAAGGTTTTTAACGTTGTTATTACCAAATTGAAAACAAAAATCAAAAATATACAACCAATTGGTTTTTGTCTTCCATCCTAAGTTTGCATCCACATTAAAGAAAGAAGAATATCTGTTTCCCATTTCTCCAAAAGGGAAAGCCCAGCCTACAGCTCCTGCAAAGAAAGGAGTGCTTACAACTTCATCCTTACCTGTTATCTTACCTGAAGAGTTTTTCTCTGGTTTGACTTCTTGTGCAGACAAACACGCAAAAACACAGAGGAATATTATTATAGCAGACGTTTTTTTCATATTATTTTACAACGGATAATTGTTTGTTATATTGTCTATTGTTGATTTTTATTGTAAAAATGTAGGTTCCGTTTCTTAAATCTGAGAGATCTATGTTACTATGACCAACATCCATTATTCCTCTTTTTAAAACTCTTCCCATCATATCCGCAATAAGATACTCTCCTTTTCCTTTCAGGTCTAAATTCAAAACATCACTTGCAGGCAAAGGATAGATAGTGTATAGGGATTGAGTTCTTTGTAGATAGATTTCTCCTAAAGAAAGCATATTATTAAAACACTGAACATTCATTGTTTGACTTTCATAGTCCTGTTTTGAGATAATAACACTATACTCTCCACTTTGTATTGGACGGAAGAAATATCCTTCATCATTAGTATAAACTTCTGAATTATCTCTGTCATGATTTTCTATAAATATTTGAACATCTGCAAGAGGTTCTGTTGTTGTAGCATCTTTAACAACTCCTTCAAAGCCCTTTTGGCAATAATCTGTCATAACAAAAAGAGAGTTATGCAGGTAATTCCAATATGTTGGTAAAGAACTTGAAGGGGGAGCATATTGACTTGAGACCTCCAAAGTTACTTCTCTGCAGTGTGCAAAATAAGTATGCCAATCCTGTCTTCCTCCATAAACTTTATACCAATCTCCTCCATCAACATAACCAGAAGTAGAATAGGTTCTAAAATAATTTTGTGGAGCATTATCCAATTCAGACATAAAATCTTCAGCCATTGAAACAAACCAATTCCTATCTGCATGTGTCTTTTCTGCACTTGTCCAACAGTCATAAGGATAATTAAATACTTCCTCACCTGTATGTAGATTGGCTCCCATATCAAACTTTTCTCTCAGAGCATAGTTCATAAAGGCTTGCGTTTCTACTTCATAGCTGTTGTTTTCTCCCATTACAGGGTCAGGAAAGTTTCTATTCAAATCCACATTATTGGCATTATATCTTGTAGCATTGTTTATGGTGTTGTTATTGTTACGATATAATCCATCAGGGTTAGCAATAGGACAGATATACAGGTCTATATCTCTGACAGAGCAAGATGCGTAGTTATTCAAGACGCTGTCAGCCATACGCATCAAAAGAATTATACCCGTTGTTTCATTTCCGTGTATGGTTGATGAGTAAAAAAACTTAGGCTTTTTATTTTCATTCAAGTTAGAGGATATTCTAAGAGCTAACAACAAACGGTTCTGTGTAGAATAGCCGATAGTATCTAAGCGACATATACTTGGGAAGTTGTTTTTGCAGGAATCCATAAACTTCAAATAAGTGTCATAAGTGGGATATTTATTCCATGAATACAGTTCGCTGACATCTGTCGCCATATCGTAGTATCCAGCTTTAAGACTCTCTTGTTGTGCATACGATGTTAAGAAAAATGCACACAGGAATGTAAATGATAAAATAATATGTTTCATCTTCTATTCTTTTAGTTTTGAATCAATAATTATAGTTGTAGGTCCATCGTTGCATAAGTCTATCTGCATAAACGTACCAAATTCTCCTGTAGCAACGGGTTTTCCAAGTTTGCCTTGTAGAGAAAGAACAAATTTTTCGTACATAGGCTTGGAGAACTCCGGTTTTGAACTTCTCAGATAAGAAGGGCGATTACCCTTCTTTGTTGAAGCAAAGAGAGTAAATTGACTAACAACCATTATCTGCTGATCAACATCCAAGACGCTTTTGTTCATCACTCCGTTTTCATCATCAAAGATTCTCAGTTTGACTATTTTATCTGTCAGCCATTCTATATCTTGTTCTGTGTCGGAATCTTCCACCGCCATAAGAATCATCATACCTTTGCCGATAGAAGATTTTTCTTTATTCTCTATACTTACCTTTGCCTTTGTTACTCTTTGAATTACTACTCTCATAAAATTCTCTTTGTTTTATTCCATTTCCCATTGATGTTTCTGCATTTCATCACTTTCCAGCATCTTTATATAATTGATATACCTTTCTTGAGCTATTTCTCCATTTTCAACAGCTTCTTTTATTGCACAATGAGGTTCATGAGTATGAGTGCAGTTATAATATTTGCAGTCGTTAAGCCTTTCTTTCATTTCAGGAAAATACAAAGCAAGCTCTTCTTTTTTGAAATCAACCATTCCAAAAGATTTGATACCAGGAGTATCTATTATGCTTATATCTTCAAAGGAAATCATCTGTGCAAAAGTTGTTGTATGCTTGCCCGCAAGATGTTGGGAAGAGATTTCAGCTGTTTTTAATCCTGCTTCAGGGAAAAGAGTATTGACAAGAGTACTTTTTCCAACGCCACTGTTACCGGCAAACAGACAAACTTTACCCTTCATTTCTTGTTTAAGATTTTGAATACCCGATTGTTTAGTTGCAGAGAGCAAAAGGCACTTATATCCTATCGTTTCATAAATTTCCATCAGCGAAGCAGCATACATCATAGCTTCTTGGTCATAAATATCTTCCTTATTAAATACTATTTCACAAGGAACATTATATGCAGACGCAGTTACAAGAAACCTGTCAATAAAAGCAGTGTCTGTTTTAGGGTCTTTTGCAGAAATAACCAAGAAAGCCAAGTCTATGTTGGATGCTATTATATGTGTTTGTTTGGAAAGTTTAGTAGAGCGTCTGATGATATAGTTTTTTCTTTCGAAAATCTTATCTATCAGAGCAGTATCTGAATTGTCTGAGAGTAAAAAATGAACTTTGTCTCCAATAGCAACAGGATTGGTTGTCTTTATTCCTTTTATACGAAAATTACCTTTGATAAAACACTTTATCAAAGCACCATTTTCTTGCCTGACAATGTAACTGTCTCCCGTTGTTCTTACTACAATGCCTTCTGTCGTTTGGTCCTTTTGCATAAAAAACCTATAGTAAATTTACCAAAAAAAGAAGTGATGACTCATAGCTCACTTCTTTTCCTCTCAATCTTTGTAGCGGGGGCAGGATTCGAACCTACGACCTTTGGGTTATGAGCCCAATGAGCTACCTCTGCTCCACCCCGCAGTCTATCTCTTTTGTTTTGCAAAATTACAATACATTATTGATATTACCAAATAAAATTTTGTTTTTTTTGTTTAAGTAAGTTAAAAAAATGAGGGTAACTAAAACTTTATGAAACTGTTAAGTGTAATTTAAGATCTCTTAAAAAAAGTATAAAATATTCTTTTCTCAGCAATTTTGTTTGAAATATTGATAATAATTTGCATATTTCAAAAAAATATATTAACTTTGCATTTAGATAATCGGTGATTTTGGGTAAGGTTTTTTTGCAAGGACTGCATATTTTCCAAAATTCACCATTAAGGGCAAAAACTCCTAATATGTCTTTTTTTGCAAAACATTTCTGATTATTTAAAATCTGCTGATTATCACTTAGTTATATAGAAATAAGTCTTCGTTTTTATTAAAAAAGATCAAGACTTTTACAAAAAAGACGAAGACTTCTTAGACGAAAACGAAGACTTATTACAAAAAAACCTTGTTATTTTCCCAGAAAACGAAGAGTTTTGGGAACGGTTTTTCTTTTGCTGTTAAGGATTTTAACATTTTTTATTTTTTTGCCAAGTATGATTACGCTCTTTGCAATATTTTCATTTGAATATCGTTTATTTTTTAATTAATCACAAAGACTATGGAGAATATAAAAAGCCTTAACAAAGAGATTTTCGTTGATAGCGAAGAGATTTCTCAAATAGTAACCCGCTTAGCCGAAAGGATTAACAACGATTACAAAGACAAAGACCCTGTTTTTGTTGTTGTCTTGAATGGAGCATTTATGTTTGCTGCAGATTTATTGAAACAAATCAAAGTCTTATCCAAGATTACATTCATCAAACTTGCATCTTATACGAGCGATAAATCGTCTGGAACGGTCAAACAGTTGATTGGCTTGAATGAAAATCTTAAAGGTAAAGACGTAGTCATTATAGAGGATATTGTAGATACAGGTTTAACCATGCAATCCCTTAGAAAACAATTATTAGCTTTGGATGTTAATAGTTTGGAGATTGCCGTATTGATGTTCAAACCTCATAAATTTCAATGCAATTACCCGATAAAGTACATAGGAAAAGAGATAGAAGACCCTTTTATTGTGGGTTATGGTTTTGATTTGGACGGTTACTACAGAAATTTGCCCGCTATTTATCAAGTAAAAGAATAATAAAGATTCTACTTTTCTATGTCTTCACGTCAAAAAGTTGGTCTGGCTTTCATTATTGGGCTTTTGTTGGGCGTAGTTGTTGTATTGGCGATGATAGTATTAAAATCTGACAAAGTAACTGTTTTGTCTCTTAATGAAAGTTCTTCTTCTGAAAAACAAGCCTCTCTTTCCCCTGACAAAAGAAAGGATTCCAGGACTAATACCTCTTATCGCTATTATACAAATCCTAAAAATAAAAATCAATATCTTGAAAAACAGACTTCACAAACAGAAAAAGGTGCTTCTTCTTCAAATAGTACAAACACAATTTCTTCTTTTAAAGAAAAGATAATCATAGATTTGAACACAGCAGACACTTTGGATTTGCAGATAATCAAGGGCATAGGAAAAGTAAGGGCGAGAAATATCTACAAATATGGGAAACAACTCGGAGGTTACGTCAATAAAGAACAACTGAGAGAAGTTTGGGGAATAAATGATACGGTGTTTGAACAAATATCTCCGTATATTGTTTTGAAAACTAAACAAGTAAGAACAATAAATATCAATACCGAAAACATAAAAGAACTTTCTTTTCATCCATATATAGACTACTATCTTGCCAAGGCTATTATTCAATTTAGGCAACAGTATGGGAACTTCAAAAACATAGAAGAGATAAAAAAAGTTCATCTTATGACTGAAGAACTTTACCAAAAACTTGCTCCATATCTTGCAATAAAATAAAAAAAATTGCAAATATGCAAAGTTTTTGTATCTTTGCACCTTAAATAAAATAGATTTCGTTATGATACAAAGTGAAAATGTAACCATAGAAACTGCTCACAAGTTGGGTTTGCTTGATGAGGAATTTGAAAAAATAAAAGAATATCTTGGAGGAAGAACTCCAAACTTCACCGAACTTAGTATTTATTCTGTTATGTGGTCAGAACATGCTTCATATAAGAACAGTATTAAGTGGATAAAAAAGCTTCCAAAGGAAGGAAAACAGATGTTGGTGGCTCCAGGTGAAGAGAATGCAGGTATGGTTGATGTTGGTGACGGCAGAGCTTGTGTTTTCAAGATAGAGAGTCATAACCATCCTTGTGCAGTAGAGCCTTTCCAAGGAGCAGCAACAGGAGTTGGTGGTATAAATAGAGACATTTTCACAATGGGAGCAAGACCTATAGCACAGTTGAACTCTCTGCGTTTTGGTTCTTTGAAGAGCAATCATTCAAAACGTTTGTTTAAGGGTACGGTTGAGGGTATTTCTCACTATGGAAACAGCTTTGGTGTGCCTGTTTTAGGAGGAGAAGTTTTCTTTGATGAGTGCTTTGAGAACAATCCTTTGGTAAATGCTATGAGTGTCGGCATAATGAAGAAAGAAGACCTTATCTCTGCAGTAGCAAAAGGCAAGGGTAACCCTGTTTATATCGTTGGTTCTTCTACAGGTAAGGATGGCATACACGGAGCTACGTTTGCAAGTGCTGATGTTACTGAAAACTCTGCTGATGACATACCTTCTATCCAAGTAGGCGACCCATTCCAAGAGAAACTTCTTTTGGAAGCAAGTTTAGAACTTGGTCGTAGTGGTGCTATTGTAGGTATGCAAGACATGGGAGCAGCAGGTATTATCTGTTCTACAAGTGAGATGAGTGAAAAAGGTGGAAGCGGAATGAAAATCAATCTTGATAAAGTACCACTTCGCCAACAAAATATTGAAGCATGGGAGATTCTTCTTTCAGAGTCTCAAGAGCGTATGCTTGTTGTTGCAAAACAAGGACAAGAAGACGTTGTTGAGAAGATATTTGAAAAATGGGATTTGAATTGTGCTAAGATAGGAGAAGTAATAGATGAAGATATGCTTTACTTCTACTGGAAAGGTGAGTTGGTTGCAAAAGTGCCAGCTTCTACTCTTGTTCTTGGAGGAGGAGCTCCTCAATATGACAGAGAATATACTGAACCTGAATATTATAAACATACTCACGATTTCAAAATTTCTGATGTTAAAGAACCATCTCTGCAAGAATGCAAGAAGATTGCTCAGGAAATGACAAAGAATCCTAACCTTGCTTCAAAACGTTGGGTTATTGAGCAATATGATTCTATGGTTGGAACAAGAAATATGACTACTAACGCTCCAGCAGATGCAGGTATTGCTAACATAAAAGGATGTTCAAACGGTATAGCAATGACTTGTGATTGCAATTCTCGTTATGTTTATTCTGATCCTTTCATTGGTACAGAGATAGCTGTTGCAGAAGCAGCAAGAAATATCGTCTGTGCAGGAGGAGAGCCTTTGGCTGTTACAAACTGCTGTAACTTTGGTAACCCATACAAGCCTGAAACATATTGGCAGTTCGTTAATGCAGTAAAAGGTATGGGTGAAGCATGCAAGAAGTTTGCTACTCCGGTAACAGGAGGAAATGTAAGTTTCTACAATCAGGCTTCTATCAACGGTGTTGTTGAAGCTGTTATGCCTTCTCCTGTTATAGGTATGATAGGAACTGTTGATAAAAAATATCAGACTTCATTGGATTTCAAACGAAAAGGAGCTACAATATTCCTTCTTGGAGAAATAAAAGATGATATCAACTCTTCTGAATATCTTTATAACTATTGTGGAGTAAAACTTTCTCCTGTTCCTTATTTTGATATGGATAAGGAATATGCTTTGCAACAGGTGGTGAAAGAACTTATAAGAAAAGGTTTCATAGAATCAGCACATGACGTCAGCGATGGAGGTTTGTTTATGAACCTTGTTGAAAGTGCAATGCACAGAGACTTTGGTTTCAATATTATTTCTGATAGCGAAGTCAGATTAGATTCATTCCTGTTTGGAGAGAGTCAGTCTCGTATTGTTGTAACTATAGATGAAGACAAATATAATGATTTTGTTGCTCTGATGAAGAAAGAGAATGTTTCTTGCCTTGCAATAGGAAAGGTAACAGACGGCGATATTATCGTTGATGATGAAGACTTTGGTTCAATAAAACAATATAAACACGTTTATAATAACGTCCTTAATGAAATAATGGACAAATAATACAAGAGAAGAGGGCTTTTTAGCACTCTTCTCTAATTACTCAAATGAATATAGCTGCATTAGTTTCAGGTGGAGTTGATTCATCTGTCGTGGTTTATCAACTTAAAGAAATGGGAATTACTCCTACTATCTTCTATATTATGATAGGAATGGATGATAGTGAGTGTCCTAAGGAAGAAGACATTGAAATTACATCCTATATTGCAAAAAAATATGGATGTAAGATGGAAGTTGTCAATCTGCAACAAGAATATTTTGACAGGGTTGTAAATTATACTATAGAAACAGTTCGCAAAGGATTGACACCAAACCCTGATGTGATGTGCAACAAGATGATTAAATTCGGAGCTTTCAACGAAAAGTGGGGCAAAGATTTTGATAAGATTGCCACAGGACACTACTGCACAACAACAAATATTGAAAACAAAGTCTGGCTTTCTACTGCTAAGGACAAAATAAAAGACCAGACGGATTTCTTAGCACAGATTTCTTATTCACAATTAGAAAAAATAATGTTTCCTGTTGGAAATCTTACCAAGCAAGAAGTAAGAACTATAGCAGAAAAAGAAAAAATGCCTTCGGCTTTTAGGAAAGACTCTCAGGGAATCTGTTTTCTCGGTAAGATAAACTACAATGATTTCATCAAACGCTATTTGGGAGAAAAAGAGGGTGAGATTGTTGAATTAGAAACAGGAAAAATTCTTGGCAAACACAAAGGCTTTTGGTTTCATACTATTGGACAAAGAAAAGGATTAGGTCTTAGCGGAGGACCATGGTTTGTTGTAAGAAAAGATATTCCAAATAATGTTCTCTATGTATCTCAAGGCTACGACCCAATTACTCAATACGGAACAGAAATGGATTTAGGTGCTTTCCATTTTCTAACAGAAGATGTATGGGGAGACTTTGGGGGAGAAAAAGAAATAAGTCTCAAGATACGTCATACGCCTGACTTTACTTTAGGATGGATTTCCAAGAACGAAGATATTTATCACGTCCGTTTTGAACATAAGTTGCAAGGAGTAGCACAAGGACAATTCGGAGTAATTTATGACAAAGAAAACCATCTTTGCTATGGCAGCGGCACAATAGTTTAGAATACATTAAACAAAAAGCAGAGTTCTTCAACTCTGCTTTTTTGTTCTTTATTTTATACCTTATTATTAATAGTATCTTTGAATATCTATTAGTCGTACTCCATCAAGCCATACTGCAACACAACCAACAACACCCTGATTGTTCTCTCTTGTGTGAATAGGTTGAAGAGTTGTATCATCAACAATAATAAAATATTCTAATTGAAATTCTTTTACCTTAGCAAACTCATCTTCTACAAAACGTGTTATTTGATTAAAGCTAAGAGAGTCTTTTTGTAGGAATGATTTTTCCAAAATTTGATGAATCTTTGGAGCAATAAGTCTTGCTTCTTTGCTTAATCTTTGGTTTCTGCTGCTTGTTGCTAATCCGTCTTCATCTCTATAGATAGGACAAGGAACAATTTCTATATTGATATTCTCTTGTCTTATCATATCTTTTATAATAGCTATTTGTTGATAGTCTTTTTCTCCAAAGTATGCTCTATCTGCTTTAGTCCAAAGGAATAAACGTGAGACAATATTGGCAACTCCACTAAAATGTCCAGGGCGTTGTTTGCCTTCCATTACTTCTTCTAACTTACCAAAATGAAACTCTTTGGGTTCTTGCTGATAGACATCTTCAGCCTTTGGAACAAAAGCAATATCACAACCACACTCTTCTAACACCGCAAGGTCTTTTTGTTCATCACGAGGATATTTTTCAAAATCTTCTTTATTATTAAATTGTATAGGATTTACAAATACACTACTGACAAAAACATCATTTTCTTTTCTTGCTCTAATGAATAGAGATTTATGTCCATCGTGTAAAGCTCCCATCGTTGGAACTAAACCTATTGTTTTGTGTTGAAGTTTTACGGATTCTATTGCTGAATTTAATTCTTCTACTGTTCTACAAATATTCATTGTTTAGTTTATTTATATAAGACAAAGAAATAAATGTTATTCTTCTTTGTCTGTTACATCTTCATATTCTGTAAATGTTGCTTCTTCTCTTTTAGGGTTATTATCTCTGTATGGGTCATGTTTAGCACTAAGATGATCTGATATTTTCTTTATTCTTCGTGGTATGTCTAAAATAAAGCTTAGCACAGAAACAATAATAGAAAACAAAAAAGCATTGCCAAAGCCATTGATGTCAAAAGTGTCGCCCATAAGCCAAGCAGCAATCATAACAATAATAGCATTGATTACTAACATAAACAATCCCAAGGTTGAGACAATCATTGGCAAAGAAAGATAAGAAAGTATAGGTTTTATAAAACCATTAAGCAGACTTATAACTATAGCAAGTACGACTGCATACACAGGACCTGCGATATAAGGTCTTGTTTCTGAAGGATAATCTGCTCCCCATACCCAACAGACAATGCAAATCGCAATAGTCATAACTAATATCTTTAACCAAAAGTCCTTAGTCCAAGGCTCAAACTTATTATTATTCTCTATATTAATACTAAACATGCTCATAATCTATGACGTCTTCTTTTTTAAGGGTGCAAAATTACTAAAAGTTTTTGAGGAGAGAGCAAGAAATATAATTGTTTTTTTTATTCAACTTTTGAAACAAATTCTCCATCCAAGACTTTTGTTGTTATTCTTTCGCCTTTGCTTACTTGGGATAGAGATTTTATTACTTTGCCATCAAGTGTTGTTATACTATATCCTCTTTTTAGAACACTTAAAGGATTTAGCATTTCTATTATTTTCAAATCATTTTCCAGCAGATATTGTTCTTTTTCTATTCGTCTTTGAGAAGAAAGAATTAGCATTTGTTTTATATGTTGCAGTTGTATGTTTTGCTTGTCTAAAACATGTTTTGATGTTCTTACTATCTGTTTTTTGATGTTATCCATATCAGCAAGAAAACCGAAGAACCTATCTAAAATAAAATCAGCCAAAGCTGTAGGAGTAATAAAGTTAGCATAACTTATCATTTCAGCAACTGTTTCATTAGTAGAATGTCCTATTCCTGTCAAAACAGGCAAAGGAAATGTTGCAATCTTATGACAAAGCATATAATCATTATAACATGAAAGACCTATATCTCCTCCGCCTCCTCTTATAATAAGAACACAATCAAAATAATCTTTTACTCCTTCTATCACACTAAGAGCTTCTCTCAATTGAACGCTTGCTCCATCGCCTTGTAGAAGAGAGGGAAACAGATAAGTAAATATTTTAAAACCTTTAGCATTTTCTTCTATTGTTTGAATAAAATCACTATAACCTTTTGATGTACCTACTGAGATTATAGCTAATCGTTGAGGTAAGAAGGTTAGTTCTTTTTCTTTATTAAGAGAAAAAATATTTTCTTTCTTTAATCTTTCTATACAGTCATTTTTTTCTTTTTCTAAATTACCTAAAGTAACCAATGGGTCTATATCTTCTATTATTAGACTAAGACCATAAACAGAAGAAAAGTTTAGTCTTGCACGGCAGACAATACCAATACCGTCTTTCAAAGGTTCTTGAAGTATTTGAAGGAATTTTGCATTGATTCTTTGAAAATCACTTTGCCATATAATAGAACGTATTTGGGAAACTATTTTTCCTTCTTTCTTTTCTACAAGTTCGGGATAAGCATGACCGGAATACTTATAAAAGTTCAGTTTGGAGATCTCTGCTTTCACCCAAAAACTGTTTGGATAGTTTCTTTTGATGTTTATCTCCAAAGAATCCGTAACCTCAGATAAAGAAAAAACTTTTCTTTCTTCCATAGAATTTTTTTGCAAAATTACAATAATAATCTAAGTTTCAGAGATAGTCTTACCTGTTTTTTTGCTATATGTTTTGTTTATAAGAAATTATTTTCCAAGTATTATTATACAATTTTCAAAGTTTTGTTTAACTTTGCAACTTCAAAAGTAGTAAAAGAATATTAACAATATAAAATACAAAACAATGACAAGAGATACACAAATCTTTGACCTTATAGCTCAAGAAAGAGCAAGACAGACAAAAGGTATAGAACTAATCGCTTCAGAAAACTTTGTTTCTGATCAAGTTATGGAAGCGATGGGTTCAGTTATGACAAACAAATATGCAGAAGGTTATCCTGGAAAACGTTACTATGGTGGTTGCCAAGTAGTAGACCAAAGTGAAACAATAGCAATAGAAAGAGCAAAACAATTATTTGGTGCTTGTTGGGCAAATGTTCAGCCACATAGTGGAGCTCAAGCAAACTTAGCTGTTTTCTTTGCTTGTTTAAATCCTGGTGATACTTTCATGGGATTAGACCTTAACCACGGCGGACACCTTTCTCATGGTTCTCCTGTAAATATCTCAGGAACATATTATCGTCAAGTTGCTTACGGAGTTAAAGAAGAAACCGGAACAATAGACTATGATATGATGGAAGAAGTTGCAAAAAGAGAGAAACCAAGACTTATCATAGGTGGAGCTTCTGCTTATTCAAGAGAATGGGATTGGGCAAGAATGAGAAAAATTGCTGACGAAATAGGAGCAATACTTCTTGCAGATATTTCTCACCCTGCAGGTTTGATAGCAACAGGTGAATTGAACAATGCAGTAAAATTCTGTCACATTGTTACAACTACTACTCACAAAACTTTGCGTGGTCCTCGTGGAGGTATGATAATGATGGGAGAAGATTTTGAGAACCCATGGGGAAAGAAAACTCCAAAAGGAGCAATCAAGATGATGTCTGCTTTGTTAGACTCTGCAGTTTTCCCAGGAATTCAAGGTGGTCCATTGGAACACGTTATTGCTGCTAAGGCTGTAGCTTTCGGAGAAGCACTTACTCCTGCTTATCACGAATATATCAAACAAGTAAGAAAGAATGCTTCTACTATGGCTGCTGAGTTTGTAAAACGTGGATACAAAGTTATCTCTGGCGGTACAGATAACCACTTGATGTTGATAGATCTTAGAACAAAATTCCCTGAACTAACAGGTAAAGTAGCAGAAAATACTCTTGTTCGTGCCGATATAACTATCAACAAGAATATGGTTCCTTTTGACTCTCGTAGTGCTTTCCAAACAAGTGGTTTAAGAGTAGGTACTCCTGCAATAACAACACGTGGTTTGAAAGAAGATGCAATGCCAGAAATCGTTTCTATGATTGACGCTATACTTTCTGATGTTGAGAATGAAACTCTAATAGAGAACACTCGCAAGAAAGTAAATGATATGATGCAAAACCGTCCTCTATTTGCTTGGTAAAAAAGAAAAGCCAACGAAATTTATTTAGAGAGGCTTAAATGCTGAAAATTTTTTAAGGAATTCAACTTTTTGTGGTTGAATTCCTTGTTTTATTTTTAAAAAAGACTTCGTTTTTAAAAATTATCTTTTGATGTTAGCACACTAAACATCAAAAGATAATTTTTTATCTTCAAGTCTTATTTTCTTAAAACTAAGATTTGAGAATAAAAGTTTAGATACTCGTGAAATAAAACCAAGTTTTATAGAGAAACTCTTCGTTTTTCTAAGAAAAAACGCCGTTTTCATAGTGCAAAAACGCCTTTTTTAATTCCGAAAACGCCGTTTTTGAAAATCAAAACGCCCTTTTATTTCGTAACCTTTTTGAGTTTTTTACGTAGAATATGGAAAATTTTGGAAAAAATTAGTAAAAAATAGTAGTAATTTGGGAATTTTTAGTAATTTTGTAGCAATTTTATAAAAGTAACTTTGGAAAAATGTCATTGATAGTAGGTGTTGAATATTGTAAAATGGATTCAAACGGAAGGTTTAAGTTGCCTGTGGCTTTCCTTAAGCAGCTTAATCTTGCGAATGACAACCGTTTTTATATCAGGCGTTCTATTTATGACAAGTATTTGGAGTTATTCACATACGAATCTTTTCAACAAGAGGTAAAATCGCTACAAGAAAAGCTCAATCCTTATAATCCAGATGCTAAAAGATTGTATCGTAAGTATATAGAGAGCAATCTGATAGAATTGGACGCTGCGGACAGACTTAATATTCCTACTTCTTTACGAAAAGATGTGAGTATTGACAAGGAAATAGTCGTTGTTGGCAGTGGAGATTTTATTGAAATTTGGGATATAGCAACGTACAAAAGTCTTGACAATGACAATTTTGACTACAAATCCAAAGCCAAAGAACTTTTGGGAGAGAATGTTTAGTTAGTTGTTTGAAAAAAGACAGCGAAACAGAGTACGTAGAAAAAAGGAATGAGTGAAGCGACATATCATATACCTGTAATGCTTGAGCAAGCAATAGAGGGTCTAAATATAAATCCTAATGGAGTATATGTAGACTTGACTTTTGGTGGTGGAGGTCATTCAAGGGCAATTCTTGATAAACTTTCCAACGAGGGAGAGTTATATGCTTTTGATAAAGATGAAGACGCTATACAAAATACTATCAATGACGAGCGTTTTTGTCTTATTCATGATGATTATTCCAATGTTTCCAAAAATCTCCGTTTGTACCGCAAAACAAAAGTAAATGGTATTCTTGCGGATTTAGGTATTTCTTCACATCAGATTGACGAGGTTCTTAGAGGTTTTTCTATCAACAAGACGGCACCTTTGGATTTGAGAATGGATAGAAGAACTTCTTTAACTGCTGCTGATATTATCAACACCTATGACAAAGAACAACTAAAACAAATCTTTAAAGAGTATGCAGAAGTTTCCAATGCAGGTTTTCTTGCTGATAGAATAGTCAGACAAAGGGAGCAGAAGGCAATAGGAACAACAAGTGATTTGGTGGAAATAATGCGACCTTTGGCTCTTAAAGGCAGAGAAAATAAATACTTTGCTAAAGTCTTTCAAGCTCTACGAATAGAGGTTAATGACGAGATTAGAAATTTGGAGAAGATGCTTGCTCAATGTGAAGATTTATTGGTTAGTGGTGGTAGGTTGGTTGTTATTTCATACCATTCTTTAGAAGATAGGCTTGTTAAAAATGTCTTAAGAAGTGGAAACATAAAGGGAGAAATACAGAAGGATTTCTTTGGTGCTGTGATTTCACCTTATAAAGTAATAACAAGAAAACCTTTGGAAGCTACAGCAGAGGAGCAGGAAAGAAATTCTCGCTCAAGGAGTGCTAAGATGAGAGTTGGAGAAAAGATATAAAGTAATAAGAATTTAGGGATTAAGTAGATGGCAAATATTTTTGATATAACAGGAGGAGCAATACAGAAGTTGATAGGCAAACATGGTTTGTTTATATTCTACATTGTTGTTTTGCTTTTGCTTTATATCGGGTCAAGATATCGGACTGAGAAAGTAGTAAGAGATATTTTTAATTTGTCTTCAGAGGTTGCAGAACAACAGAAGCGATATTTGAAAATCAAGACTTGGTATCAACAGACTACAAGTATGGGTAGAATAAATACCTATTTGGAATCAACAGGTGTTGGCATTTCTAAGGAACCGATAAAAGATATTATTTTACTTAGTGAAGAGAAAGTAGAAAAGAGAAAAAAGTAACAGAAAATGGGAAGAGAGAACAAAAATAGGGCAGTGCTTTTGGCTATTATCTTTATAGTGTTAATAGTCCCGTTTTTTGTTATTATTGGAAAAGTGATATACTTAGAAACGGCAGAGAATTCGTTTTGGGAAAATAGAGCTAAGGAATGGAATATATCAGAGCATAAAATAAATGCAAGACGAGGAGATATTTATTCCAAAGATAGTGAGACGGGAGAGTTATTATTGTTGGCAACTTCTTTAAGAAGCTATGATGTTTATTTAGATTTAGGTAAAGGGAAAATAAAAGAAAAAGGGGGAAGAAGTGTTGTGGATTGGATAGTTCCTCAAGATGTTTATGAAAAAGGGATTCATTCCTTGTGTGATAGTATGGCAAGAGTTTTTGGAGATAAGGCCTCAAAAGACTATCTTAAATATTTCAAAGAGAATAGAAAGAAAGGAAACAGGTATGTTCTTATAAAAAAAGATATAGATGAGGTATTATTAGAGAGAATTAAATATTGGCCGATATTAGGCAAACATAGAATACGCAAGCATAAAAACGGAAACGATACTATTTATTCTTTGTCAAATGCAATTGCAACAGAACAACACTATAATAGAGTTTATCCATACGGAGATTTAGCCCGAAGAACTATAGGAGTACAAGGCATAGAACTTAAAGGGAAAAAAGGGAATAAAGTATTTTGTGATACTTGTTTTGATGGAATAGATGGTTATTATAGCAAAGTTCTTTCAGGGAAGCATGGATATAGATGGGAAAGAAGAATAAATCCTAATCAGTGGGTACCTATAGACAAAGAGCAGAAGATAAAGGTAGAAGATGGACAAGATGTTATTAGTACAATAGATGTTTCTTTGCAAGAATTGGCTCAAATGACTCTATTGAAATGCTTAGATAGCAACAAGGCGGAGAGGGGTACAGTGATACTTATGGAGACAAAAACAGGACATATAAAAGCTTTGGCTAACTATACTCTGCAAAAAGATGGCTCTTACAGAGAGATAGAAAATATAGGTGTAAGTTCTCGTTTTGAGCCAGGTTCTACTTTTAAGATTGTTACAGCGATGATGCTTTTGGATAAGGGATTAGCGGATACTTCTAACATTGTACCAACAGGGTCAAAGCATTATCCGAATACTATAAAAGACATAAAGGACGTAGGGAAAGTAAATCATGGAGATGTTTCTTTTACAAGAGCTTTGGAGATGTCTTCAAATGTAGGCATAAGTTCTTTAGTTTATGATATATACTGCAAGAACTATAAGAAGCGTTCGCAATTAAGAAAAGATCTTATGCAATACTTTAATTACAGTAAGTTAGACTTAGATTTAGCGTTGAGTGAGCCTGTTCCAAAGATACTTGAGACGGTGCAGTTAGATGACCTACTAAGAATGTCTTTTGGATATGTTACAGCGATGACACCACTACAAATGCTTACGTTTTACAATGCTATTGCTAATAATGGTGTAATGGTAAAACCAATGTTTGTATCTGCCATTGCAAAAGAGGGGAAGATAGTTGAAGAGATTAATCCAACAGTTATTAGCAAACAGATATGTAAACCTCAAACGCTGAAAAAAATTCAGGACGTGTTAAAGCGTGTTGTTCTTTATGGAACAGGAAAAAGATTAAGGAATACTTCGTATGGTATTGCAGGAAAGAGTGGTACAGCAGAAATAGGCTATGATAAAAAAAGTCAAATTCTACAACATAGGGCTTCGTTTGTGGGATACTTTCCGGCAGAATCACCAGAGTATTCTTGTATTGTGGTAATATCTAAGCCACAAAAAGCATTGACTCATGGAGGAGATTTGGCAGCACCTGTGTTTAAGGAATTAAGCGATAGGGTTATTGGAACAAGTAAAGTTTCTTACGAACAAAAAGGAAGTCAAAAGAAAAAGGTAGCACCTACTTTACATTATGGTAATGCAGAAGACTATAAAGCCTTATGCAAAAATTTGGGAGTAAATGCTCCTTACACTTCTGCAAAATGGATTAGAGCTTCGTTAAGGGATAGTATTGTAATATATAGAGAAGAAAAAGTGAATTCTAATATTATGCCTAATGTAACAGGTTTAAGTATAAAGGATGCTGTCTTTATGTTGGAAAATATGGGTTTAAGAGTAAGTTTCTCTGGTTTTGGGAGGGTTGTTTCTCAAAGCATTCCCAAGGGACAGAGGTTTTCAAAAGGACAACAAGTTGTCTTGAAATTAGAGATTAGAGATTAGAGATGATGAATTTAGAAAAAATATTACATAACGTTAAGATAGAAAAAGCATTCAACTTTAGAGATTTGGATGTGATGGGAATCGCCTTGGACTCAAGAAAAGTGCAAAAAGGTTTTATTTTTGTTGCTCAGAAAGGGGAGGAAACAGATGGACATAAGTTTATTGGCAAAGCCATAGAGAATGGAGCAAGAGCAATAGTTTTTGAAGAAGATTTAGATGAAACGGTTTTTGACAGTGACATTATATATATAAAGGTAAAGAAAACAACTTCTGCATTGGGGACAATGGCAAGCAATTTCTACAATGACCCAACAAAGAAATTGAAACTTGTAGGCATAACGGGAACAAATGGGAAGACGACAACAGTAACGCTATTGTTTCGTTTGTTGCAGTCAATGGGAATAAGATGTGGCTTAATATCTACAATAGAAAACAGAATAAATGATACAGTGATACCTACAGAAAGAACAACACCGGATGTTCTTACTCTTCATTCTTTGTTAGCACAGATGGTAGAAGAAAAATGTGAATATGCTTTTATGGAAGTGTCTTCGCATGCAGTGGTGCAACAACGTATTGCAGGTTTATCTTTTGCTGGTGCTGTATTTTCAAATATAACTTTAGATCACTTAGATTATCATAAGACTTTCAGCAACTATATTAAGGCTAAGAAGAAATTTTTTGATGATTTGCCTTCTAAGGCTTTTGCTCTAAGTAATATTGATGACAAAAATGGTAAGGTTATGCTTCAAAATACTAAAGCAAAGAAGTATTACTATTCGTTAAGCAATGCTTCGGCTGACTTTAGAGCAAAGGTTTTAGATAACTCTTTTGAGGGATTAGATATTGAACTTAACGGGAAAGAGATTTATTCTCCTTTAATAGGCAAGTTCAATGCTTATAATTTATTGGCGATATATTCAGTGGCTATTTTGTTGGGGTTGAATAAAGAAGAAGTGTTAGTGAATCTTTCTGCTATGAAATCAGCTCCAGGACGTTTTGATTGTTATAGACTTTCTACAGGAGCCGTTGCTATAGTGGATTATGCTCATACGCCAGACGCATTAGAAAATGTTTTAAAAACAATAAATGAAATAAATACAAGGAACAAAGGAAAGATATTCTGTGTCGTAGGATGTGGAGGAGATAGAGATAAAAGCAAAAGACCTATCATGGCAAGCATAGGTCAGAAATATGCTAATGTGCTTGTGATTACAGCGGATAATCCTCGTACTGAAAAAATAGAGGATATTATAGAAGATATGAAGCAAGGGCTAAAGAAAGATAAGCCAGGAAAACAGCATTTCTGTATTCCTGATAGGAGAGAGGCAATAAAACTAGCTTGTACCTTATCACAAAAAAATGATATAGTACTTGTGGCAGGTAAAGGACATGAAACTTATCAGGAAATAGAAAATAAAAAACATCATTTTGATGATAAAGAAGAGGTTTTGAAGTATTGATAAATTTAAAAATAAGATAAAAAAATGTTATATTATTTATTTAATTATTTGCATGAAGAGTTTGGTTTGCCAGGAGCAGGAGTGTTTCAATACATTTCATTTCGGGCGGCAGCAGCAATTATTCTCTCATTGCTGATTACTATTGTTTTTGGAGGAAAACTTATTGCTTTCTTAAAGAAAAAACAAGTGGGAGAAACTGTTAGAGACTTGGGGCTTACAGGACAAAAAGAAAAAGAAGGTACTCCAACAATGGGAGGATTGATAATCCTTGCTGCTATCTTAATACCTGTTCTTTTGTTTGCTAAATTGGATAACATCTATGTAATAATAATGTTGATAACTACCGTTTGGCTTGGTGCTTTGGGCTTTCGTGATGACTATATTAAGGTTTTTAAAAAGAATAAGGCAGGGATGCGTCCAAGAACGAAGATTATAGGTCAGGTTATGCTTGGAGTTTTAGTAGGAAGTTTAATGTTCTTTTCTCCAGATATAAAAATACAAGAAAAACAAGAAGTAGAAGCATATTCACAAACTCATAATTTGCAAGTATCTTCTACATACGAGAAAGCAAAACAACAATTTTCTAAAGAATCTTCTCATAGTACTAAAACAACGATACCGTTTTTTAAAGGGCATGAATTTGATTATGCAAAATTGATAAAATTCATTGGCAAAGATTACAAAGACTTTGCTTGGCTTATCTTTATTCCTATTGTTATACTTATCATAACAGCAGTCAGCAATGGAGCTAATCTTACTGACGGAATAGATGGACTTGCAACAGGAACATCTGCCATAGTAGGTTCTACGCTTGCCCTTTTAGCGTGGGTAAGTGGTAATATTATTTTTGCGAACTACCTTAATATAATGTATATTCCTAACATTGGAGAATTAACAATATTTATCGCTGCCTTTGTAGGAGCAACAGCAGGATTTCTTTGGTATAACACTTACCCAGCGCAAGTATTTATGGGAGATACAGGTTCTTTAACCATAGGTGGAATTATAGCCGTGTTTGCTATACTTATCAGGAAAGAGTGGTTACTTGTTTTGCTTTGTGGAATATTTCTTATAGAAAGTGTAAGTGTTATGTTGCAAGTGTCATACTTTAAATACACCAAACGCAAAACAGGAGAAGGGAAACGTATTTTTCTTATGACACCAATACATCATCATTTTCAAAAGCGAGGTTGGCATGAAGCGAAAATAGTACAACGCTTCTTCCTCATATCAATAATTCTTGCAGTTACAACAATAATAACCTTAAAACTAAGATAAACGTATGTCAGTAGAAGATCTTATATCACCAGTAGCAAATCAAACTTCATGGACAGAAAAAGCTTATCAAAATATTTATAAGATGCGTTCCAAAGCCTTGATGAATATGTTTGTGCGTCAAAGCACACAACATAAACATCAACATGTTGCAACCATAGGAGGCATTTCTTTTTTTGATGATGCTTTTGCTCTTTCGCCAAATGCTACTTGGTTCACTTTTTATCAAAGCACTACTTCTGTTATTTGGATACTTGAAAATCTTAATACTTCTTCAATAGACTTTACCGAACAATTAGATGTCATAAAAGACAAAGTAAAACAGATTGTCCTTATAGATGATTCTAACAACAATGAAGTGATGATAGCTCAACTTAAAAAAGTAGTTAATGTCGTTGTTGTTAAAGATATGCATTCTGCAGTTGAGTTAGCTTATCATCTTGCAGCCAAAGAGAGTTCAGTTATCTACTCTCCTGCAAGTGGGACAATAGAGCAAGCTCAGCAAAGGGCAGAAGAATTTATTCAACAAGTATATTCATTATAATGATAGATGAAAACAATAAACGAAAAGTATAGATTGAAAGGAGATAAGGTGATTTGGGCGGTGTATATCGTCTTTATAATCATCTCGTTGATGTGGGTGTTTTCTTCGATGGGCAAAACTGTCTATGAAAAGCAAGGAGGAAATATTACTCTTATGCTTTTTAAACATTTCTTTTTGCTTTTGTCGGGTTTTGCCTTGTGTTACATTTCACACCTTATTAACTATGTAAACTATTCTCGTATTTCTAAACCCGCTCTTTACTTTTCATTTATCTTGCTTATTTTTACTCTACTCTATGGTTTTGTTTTTACAGATTCCAAAGCAGCTTCGCGATGGATTTCAATACCTCTGCTTGGACAATTCCAACCTTCTGAAATTGTAAAATACATTATTATAATATATACTTCTACTTTCCTCGCCAATAACGCTAAAACTATAAAAGATAAGCAGACATTCATAAATATCGTTACTCCTATCATTCTTATTTGTGGACTTATCTTTCCAGAGAACTTTTCTACTGCGGCGTTGATAGGTTTGGTGTGTTATATTCTTCTTCTTGTTGGAGGAATAAATAGAAGATATTATTTCACAAGTATTGTTGTTCTTTTTGTCGCTCTTGGTTTATTTATGCTTGTTTCTTCAAAGGTTGAAATGTTTCGTTCATCCACGTGGTCAAATCGTATAGAAGAGTTCCGTAATCCAGATAAAATGGAGATAAACCAAACAAATATAGCCCTTATGGCAATTTCTACGGGGGGAATAACAGGAAAGTTTATTGGCAATACTGAGCATGCACGTTTTCTTTCAGAATCTCATAATGATTTTATCTTTGCTATAATTCTTGAAGAAGGGGGATTATGGATGTGTCTTATTACAGTAACATTATATATAGTGCTATTATTCCGTATGCTTCGTATTTCCAAGAATGCGAAAGGTGATTTTGGAGCCTTACTTGCTTTGGGCATAGCATTAGTATTCACTCTTCAGACAATAATTAATATGATGGTAGCCACGAATCTTATGCCTGTAACAGGACAAACTCTTCCGTTTATCTCTTATGGAGGAACATCATTTTGGTTTTCTTCTTTTGCTTTGGGCATAGTGTTAAATATTTCTCGAAAAGAAAATCAGAATAATAGCAAATTGTCAATGAGTGAGGAAGAAGAAATTGTCAATGAGGATTTGGAAATGAATAATGAGGAATTAGAAAAAGAATAATTACAAAACAAATAAATATGAAAGTAATAATCAGTGGAGGCGGAACAGGAGGACATATTTTCCCAGCCGTAGCAATAGCCAAGTGTTTGCAAGGCAAATACCCAGAATGCAAAATACTTTTCATTGGAGCTTTAGGTAAGATGGAGATGCAAAAAGTACCAGCAGAGGGTTTTGATATTGTAGGCTTGAATATTGTCGGATTTCAACGCAGACATTTACTTAAAAATCTTACTCTCCCTTTTAAGATGTATTCTTGTTCTAAGAAAGCAAGAAAGATTCTTAAGGACTTTTCTCCTGATGTTGTTATTGGAGTAGGAGGATATGCCTCATGGGCAACTCTTTCCCAAGCACAAAAGTTAGGTATTCCAACTCTTTTACAAGAACAAAATTCTTTTGCAGGAAAAAGTAATCAGATTCTTTCTAAACGGGCAGATATCATTTGTACTGCTTATGATGATATGCAACGTTTTTTCCCTAAAGAGAAGATAGTGAAAACAGGGAATCCTGTGAGGAAAAATATTTCTACTCTTAAAGAAAACCTTGTCTCTCTTAGACATCAAGCTTTAGAACACTATTCTTTTACTCCTGAAAAACGGACAGTCCTTGTTGTCGGTGGTTCTCTTGGAGCAAGAACAATCAATGACA
>Ga0256406_1001215_pt1 | contig 42505 bp, 30 predicted proteins | sample RumenRJG_03DNA_FD_185986 | JGI IMG/M metagenome (GOLD analysis project Ga0256406, IMG submission 185986) | Bovine rumen microbial communities from Lethbridge, Alberta, Canada - RJG_03 | ecosystem: Host-associated > Mammals > Digestive system > Stomach > Rumen | place: Canada: Alberta | collected... | reverse complement strand
AATAGTGGTCCCAGAAAGGAAACTTCAGATCCATGCCATATCATTGTACAGCTTTAACAATGAAAGGGAGCAGATCCTGGCTGGTTGCCAGGTGTCTGTTACCTATATCTTTATTGTAAGAGAAAGGGAGACAATCATGGTATTCACCGGTGAACAGCAATCGTCGATGGCCCGCTACCTGCAGATGAAGCGGCAGATGCGGGCGCCGCGCGCGGCCGGCCTCATCGCCTATTCCGGCACCCAGGGCTCGTACGCGGAGGAGGCCTGCATCCGCTTCTTCGGGGACGACCGGCTCTTGATTCCCCACAAAAGCTTCGGGGACGTGTTCAAGACGATCACCGGCGGCGGCGCGGACTACGGGGTCGTGCCGATCGAAAACTCCACCACCGGCGCCATCAACGAAAACTACGACCTGCTCATCCGCTACCAGGCGTCCATCGTCGGCGAGGTGCTGATTCCGGTGCACCACTGTCTCCTCGGCGTGCCTGGGGCCAAAATATCGGACATTCAAAGCGTCTACTCCCACGAGCAGGGCTTCTACCAATCCCGGGATTTTCTCTCGAAATACCCGGAATGGGCCCTTGTGCCCTACCACAACACCGCCGTCGCCGCGAAAATGGTCCACGACGCCGGGGATAAATCCAAGGCGGCCATCGCGAGCCGGCGCGCGGCCCAAATCCACCATCTGGACGTCCTCGCCGGGCCGATCAACGGCGCGGACAACAACACGACGCGGTTCATCGTCGTCTCCCGAATGCCAGAAAACCGGCCGGGGCGCAACAAAATCTCGCTGCGCTTCACGCTGAAGGACGAGCCCGGCGCCCTGTACCACCTCCTCGGCATCTTCGACGCCGAACATCTCAATCTCTCGAAGATCGAGTCCCGGCCCATTCCGGCGAGCCAGTGGCATTACCAATTCTTCATGGATTTCATCGGCGACATCGACGAAGATCATTTGGACGCCATTATCGGACAGGTCATGGCGCACACCCGCTCCTTTGAATTTTTAGGCTTCTATCCTCACGGATGAGGCCTTATTTTTTTGCCTGCGTCTCACCGATTCGGCGGTTCAAGGACCTCAGCAGCGCGAGGGTAAAGGGCAGCGCGATGACAAAGGTCAGCACGTCCGACACCGGCTGGGCGATCTGCACGCCGAGGAGCCCGATGGTCCGGGGCAGAATCAAAATCAGCGGAATGAAGCACAGCCCGTTGCGCAGCAAGGCGAGGAAGGTCGCCTTTCCGGCGATGCCGGCGCTCTGATAGGTCATGTTCGTCATCGTGAAGGGCGGCGTGACCACCAGGGCCGCGCATTGGTAAATCAGCGCCGGCGCAGCGATGGCGATGACCTTCGGGTCGTCGATAAAGAGGCCAACTACGTACCGCGCGTTCAAGCCGACCGCAAGGGCCAGCGCCAGGGCGACACAGGCCGACAAGCTGACCGTGAACACGAAGGCGCTCTTCAGCCGCTGCCAGGCCTTGGCGCCGTAGGAAAAGCCCGCCACCGGCTGGAGCCCCTGGCCGATGCCGATCACCACCGCGAACACCATAAAGGTGACGCGGTTGACGATGCTCATCGCCGAAATCGCCGCGTCGCCCCATCCCGCCGCGGCGAGGTTTAAAAGCAGCGTGGACACGGTGCTCAGGCCCTGACGGCATAGGCTTGGCATTCCCACAGCGAGGATCTCCAAAACGACAGGCCCCTTTAGGCGGACCCAGCGCCAGGACAGCCGCGTCGTCGTCCGCCCCGACAGGAAGAAATAGAACAGCAGCCCGAAGGCGATGACCTGGGACAGCGCCGTCGACAGCCCCGCACCGAGAATGCTCAAATGGCATTTAAACATCAAGAAAGGGTCGCCGGCAATGTTGAGCAGCGCGCCGATGGTAAGGCCCGTCGTTCCGAGAACCGCCCGGCCTTCGTAGCGCAGCACATTGTTCATCAGGAAACTGGCCGTGATAAAGGGCGCCGCCGCCAAAATGCAGCGCCCGTAAACCCGGGCGTAGGGCAGAATCGTCGGCGTCGCGCCGAGGAGGCGCATCATCGGGTCAATGAAGATCAAACCGAGAACGGTGATCACCAAGGTCATGATCACCACGAGGGCGAGCCCGGTCGACACGACGACGCTGGCCTCTTTCGTTTTTTTGCGTCCGAGGTACCGGGCGATGATCGACCCCGAGCCGTGGCCGCACATGAAGCCCACCGCCTGGAGCACCGCCATCAGCCCGAACACGATGCCCGTCGCCGCCGACGCGGACGTCCCGAGGCGGCCCACAAAATAGGTGTCGGCCGCGTTGTAGATGCTCGAGACCATCATCGAAATGATCGTCGGAATGGACAGGGCGACGATCAGCTTGTGGACCGGACTGTACATCATTTTATTGTACTGTGCGTCTTTCCGGTTTTCTGCCATCTTTAACGCCTCCTTCTTTTCTTTACACAAACTCACAATTGTACAACATACCACAATGATCTGAAATGAAAACGCATTTGCTCACGCTGCTCTGCTAAATGCCACCGTTGTCAAAAGCGCCCAAACCTGTCATAATAATCAATAGAAATTCCATTTTATTACACGAGTACAGGAGGCACAAATGGTTCAACACGAAATACGCGAAGTCGTCGAAAACATGGCCGGCGGCGTCGGCAAGGCTTACCGCTACCACATCGTCAGCGCAGACAAGCTCTACGGCCACGGCAGAATGTACGCCAAGGTGGTGCTCCAGCCGGGATCGACCATCGGCTGGCACCAGCACATCCACGAAACGGAGCCCTACTACATTTTGTCGGGCGAAGGCACCTTTATCGACAACGACAAATCGAAAACGACCGTCCACGCCGGCGATATCTGTACGATTGAACCTGGCCAGTGGCACAGCATGGAAAACAACGGCCAGGAGGATCTCGTCTTCATGGCCCTGATCTACAACGACTGACCTTTTTCAGAAAATCGCAAATTCAACCGAAGCGCGCGCTTCGGTTTTTTATTTTGGAAAATATAAAAACAAAAAGAGCCGGTGCAGCGCACCGACTCCTAATGATCGATATGGATAAATTAGAATCTGCCAATTGTGTTGTTTGCGGTGACGATTCTCTGGATTTCGTTGGTTCCTTCGAAGATCTGGAAGATCTTAGCGTCGCGCATCAGTTTTTCAACCGGATATTCACGGCAGTAGCCGTAGCCGCCGAACATCTGAACCGCTTCAGTGGTGATTTCCATTGCAGCGTCAGAAGCGAAGCATTTAGCCATTGCAGCTTCTTTGGTGTAGCGTTTGCCCTGATCCATCAATGTCAGTGCGTAAGCGTTGAGCTGACGAGCTGCTTCGATCTTGATCGCCATATCGGCAACTTTGAACTGCATTGCCTGGAATTTCAGGACTGAACGGCCGAACTGCTGACGTTCTTTACAATAAGCGATCGCTTCGTCCATTGCTCTCTGAGCGATACCGACGGAGACAACACCCATCCAAGCACGTGCCTGGTCGAGGGTTTCCATTGCGATCTTGAAGCCTTCGCCTTCTGCGCCGAGGAGGTTTTCCTTCGGTACGCGGACGTCTTCGAAGATAACTTCTGCAGTGTTGGACAGACGGATCCCCATCTTGTCTTCTTCTTTACCAGTTGAAAGACCCGGTGTGCCCTTTTCAACCAAGAAGATGGACATGCCGTGGTGTGTGCCCTTGGATTTATCAGTCATGGCTGTGACGCAGTAGAAATCTGCGATCCCGCCGTTGGTGATGAAACATTTTGTCCCGTTGATGATGTAGTCATCGCCGTCTTTAACAGCTGTGGTTTTGCCAGCTGCCGGGTCAGAACCTGCACCAGGTTCAGTCAGTGCGAATGCGCCGAAACCGCCGTTGCAGAGGATGTCGCAAACGCGGGATTTCTGTTCGTCGTTGCCGGCGATCAGGACTGGTTTAGTACCCAGACCGGAAGCGGAGATTGTGGTTGCGAAGCCAGCATCTGCTCTTGCCATTTCTTCGAAAAGCGCAGCGATATCGACACGAGACATCCCTTCTTTGTCATCCGGGCCAGAGATTTCCATTCCGCCGTATTCTGTCGGAACTTCCAAAATGTTCAGGCCCATTTCCTTAGCCTTGTCGTACATTTCGGTTGGGAATTCGCCTGATCTGTCGTAATCCTTTGCCTGTTCGATGACTTCTCTTTCACAGAAATCATGAACGTCTTTCAATAAGTCCTTCGCCTGGTCAGAAATTTGATAAGCCATGTTTTAGTTTCCCTTCTTCTCTTTCAAAATTTTCTCTTTTTAAATTTTTCCGCAAAATTTATAAAAAAGTTCTGTTAATCCGGATTGAGAAGGTTCCGAATTAACAGAACATATTATATCACAGAATTTTCGTGTTGAAAAGTAAACTGTGAAATATTTGTCAAATTATTAAATTTATCTTTAAAAAGATAATATTTAGTCATCCGCTTCCGGATCGAAGCAAACCTTGCCTGGGTTCATGATCATGTTCGGGTCGAAGACTTTCTTGATGCCGCGCATGAGTTCCATGTTCTTTTCGCCGACCATGTTCTTCAAATATTTCATCTTGCCCATGCCGATGCCGTGTTCACCGGAGATCAAGCCGCCGAGTTCGACGCATTTTGCGTAAACCTTGGTCATGAATTCATCGGATTCTTTCATGAAGGCTTCCTTGTCGTCGCCGTTGGAGCACAGGTAGATGTGCAGGTTGCCGTCGCCAGCGTGACCGAAGTCTTTGATTTCGTAATCTTTGCCTTCGCCTAAGGATTTAGCGTAGATCAAGAATTCAGGAATCTTGGTGATTGGCACAACGACGTCACATTCGTCGAGGAGCTTGGTACTTTCTTCGATGGTTTCAAGCAGGGATGAACGAATCTGCCATGCGTCTGCGAGCAGTCTCGGGGTATCGGCGACCAGAACGTCGAGTGCGCCGGCTTCGAGGACAACTTCTGATGCCTTTTCGATCTTGTCCATCAATTCGTCTTCGTCGTTGCCGTCGAATGTAGCCAGAACGTAAGCTTTAACTTCAACGCCGTCCATTTCTGCCGGATAAACGTCTTTTTCGAGGGATTTCTGAGTCGCCATCGTGACGTCTTTTTCCATAAATTCGAGGGCCTGCGGATCGAGGTGAGCCTGGAACAGTTTCGGCACAGCGCCGATGGCTTCTTCGATGCTCGGATAAGGAATGATCATCGACATGGTTGCCTGCGGAGCCACGATGACTTTCATCGTCATTTCAGTGACAATCCCGAGGGTCCCTTCTGCGCCGACGATTAAGTTCATCAGTGAATAGCCGGAACTTGTCTTCGCGACGGTCGCGCCTTCTGTGACGACTTCGCCAGTCGGCAGAACGACGGTCAGTGAACGGACATAGTCACGGGTGCAGCCGTATTTAACTGCGCGCATCCCACCAGCGTTAGTCGAAACGTTGCCGCCGACGGTTGCGAATTTTTCACCAGGATCTGGTGGATACATCAGGCCGTGTTTCAGGGCATCCTGTGCGAGGTCGTTCAGCAGAACGCCTGGCTGAATGCGGACGACCAGGTTTTCTTCGTCGTACCCGAGGATCTTGTTCATCTTCAGGGTTGAAATCATGACGCCTTTTTTGACAGAAACTGGGGCACCGGTTAACGCGGTACGTGCGCCTGACGGGGTCACTGGGATTTTGTTGTCGTTGCAGATTTTGACAACGGCCGCAACTTCTTCGGTCGTTCTCGGTTCAACGACGACATCCGGGTATTCCTGACCGTAGATGCGCATTTCGTCATGGGCGAAATCTTCGTTGATGTCTTCCCCTAAAATGACGTGGCCGTTGGCCGCTTCTTTAATCTGTTCGATAATTTCAGGGGTGACTGGATTGTACGTATAGCTCATTTAGCTTCCTCCTCTTACTCTCCACAAATACCGTTTTTATCAATCATAATAAATACACATGGTCGGCACATTTAAATTGGTCTGACCACTTCCTTTATTATAATGTAAACCTGTTCTAAAATCAAGCCATTCCACACAGTAAATGCAATTATTTTTGTAAAGCTTACTCTTTTTTGTGAAATCGTTTGTGACAAGATTTTTCTATATTATATCCTCTTTTTTCCTTTTTGGCCAGAAAAATTTAGTGAATCGTGATAAAATAAGGGCGGAATGAATTACGATATTAAATTTGGAGGTCAACTATGTACAATATTCGCAAAATTGATGACGATTTAACCTTCGTCGGCGTCAACGACAGACGGTTAACGCTTTTTGAAAACGTCCATCCGCTGCCGGAAGGCGTGTCCTACAATTCCTACTTATTAAAAGATGAAAAGACGGTGCTCTTCGACACCGTAGACTGGTCCTGCGGACGTCAGTTCTTCGAAAACGTCGAAGCGGCCCTCGACGGCCGCGATCTCGACTTCGTCGTCGTTCACCACGCTGAACCCGACCACGCCGCAACCCTCGACGAAATTCTGATGCGCTACCCCAACGCTCGCGTGCTGTGCTCCGCGAAGGCCAAAACCTTCCTCGAACAATTCGGCCACCACATCGCCGACCGCGTCGATACCGTCAAAAACGGCGACACCGTTTCCTTCGGCAAGCATGAGCTGACCTTTATCGGCGCGCCAATGGTGCACTGGCCGGAAGTCCTCGTCTCCTTCGACACGACGACGGGCACCCTGTTCTCCGCTGACGCCTTCGGTTCCTTCAAAACCCTCGACGGCGTCTTGTTCGAAGACGAAATCAACGGCGCTGAAGAAATCGCCTGGCTCAACGAAGCCCGCCGCTATTACACCAATATCGTCGGCAAATACGGCAAGAACGTCCAGATGCTGCTGAAAAAAGCATCGGGCCTCGACATTAAAATGATCTGCCCGCTCCACGGTGTGATCTGGCGTCAGGACATCGACCGCTTCATCGAAAAATACGATTTATGGAGCCGTTACGAACCGGAACACCTCGGCGTCGTCATCGCCTGCGGCTCTATGTACGGCAACACCGAACAGGCGGCGGACATCCTCGCCAACGCCCTCGTGCAGCGCGGCGTGAAGCGCGTCCGTTTCTTCGACGTCTCCAAGACTCACCCGTCCTACGTCATCGCCTCGATTTTCAGATATTCCCATCTGGTCGTCGCTTCACCGACCTACAACCTCGGCATTTACCCGACGGTCCACAATCTGATCGACGACATGAAAAACCTGCACATCCAGAACCGCACCATCTCGATCATTGAAAACGGCAGCTGGGCGCCAAAATCCGGCTCCCTGATCGCAAAGGAATTGGAAGGGCTCGACAATATCACCTATCTCGGCGACCCTATCACCGTCAAATCCTCAGTGAACGACGAAACCCGCGAAAGCCTGATCGCCTTGGCTCAGGCCATCGCCGACGACATTTACGCAAAGAAAAACAAATAAGGAAGCGCTTAAATTTTTGGGGTGGGCTGATCGATCGGCCGCCCCCATTTTTTAGCAAAAAAATGATCCCCGCATCAATTTGACTTGATGCGGGGATCATTGCATATGGGTGTAATATTAGGCAAACCCTATGGGTTTCGCTTTTAATGAATCACCAATCCAATCATCGGGAAGAAGTAGCAGATAATTCCCGCGAGGACCACAAAGAGCAGGCAGTACTTCGCTACCTTTCTCAGCACGACACTTTCCGAGCCGGCCAAGGCGACAGCGGATGTCCCAATGGCGATGCCCTGCGGGCTGATCATCTTGCCGATGCCAGCGCCCAATTCGTTGGCCGCGCACAGCCATGCCGGGTTCGCACCGATAGCCTGTGCCGTCTGACGCTGCAGATCCCCGAACAGGACGGATGTCGATGTCCCAGAACCGGTAACAAAGGCACCAATGGTCCCGATCAACGGTGAGATCAGCGGGAAGGCCGTGCCCGTTGCGGCGACGAGAACGCTCGCGATTTCGCCGGTCATGCCGGAGTGAGTCATGATTTTAGCCAATGCCAAAACCGAACAGATCGTCACAATGGTTTTCCAGTTGCCGGTCACGGTCTTGACGAAAACTCTGCCAAGTGTGCTGCCGCTGGCGCCCTGAGCTAAGCCGCCGATAATGGCCGCGATGAAGATCAAGACACCCGGGGTGTTGATCCAAGTGAAGGTCAACGGCGTTGCGCCTTTACCATTGTAGATCGTCACAGCCGAAGCAACCTTTGAAAGCGGATCGTGGATGATTGGTACCAAGCTTGAGGTCACAACCAGGATCACGAAAATCAAAATGAAAGGCAGCCACGCGTTAACGGCTGACGCGACGGTGAGTTTTTCTTTGACACCTTCGGCGTCCTGCTGCTGAATCGTGCTGTATGCTTCCGGTACTTCGCGGCCGCGCATTTTACGCGCCATCAAAATGGTCACAGCCATGCAGACGATGGAACCGACGATGTTCGGCAGTTCTGCGCCGACGAAACGGCCGACGATGAAGCACGGCAGTGTGAAAGCGAGGGATGAGACCAATGTGATGCCCCAGACGCCCTTCATGGCCTTTGCGCCCTTACCGAGAATCATAATCGCGATAATCGGTGAAATGAACATAATCAAGCATTCGATCAGCGCGACGTTCGCGGAAAGTGCTGTGGCGTTTAAGCCCGTGACGGCGGCCATGGTCGTCGTCGGAACCCCTACGGAACCGAAGGCGGTCGGCGTCGAGTTGATGACCAGGCAGGCCACAACAGTCGGAATCGGATCAAAGCCGAGACCGACGAGGATCGAAGCCGGAATCGCGACAGCCGTACCGAAGCCGGCCATCCCTTCCATGAAGTTGCCGAATCCCCAAGCGATGATCAAAAGCAGGACACGCTGGTCAGTGGAGACTGACGCGAGCATTGCCTTGATTTTGTCCATCGCGCCGGTTTCCAGCGTGATATTATAAGTAAACAGTGCCGCGATGATGACCAATATGATCGGCCACAACGCATTGAGTGCCCCTTCCAGCGCCGCCGTTGCGACATTGGAGCCGGAGCTTCCGAATGAGACCATGGCAATCACCGCGCCGATAACCAGTGCGATGACACAGGCCCAATACCCTGGCATCTTCATCACCGCGAGGGCAATGATCAGCCAGATGATCGGAACTAATGCCAGTAAAAATAAACCAAAATTCATGTTTTCCCCCTTTTCTCGGCAGTTTTACACCTGTAAACGAATACCGATACCTTAAGTATATAGTGGTCTGACCAATTTGTCAATCTTAAATTCACCTAAAATTGAAATTTTCTATCCTTTTAGAACAAAATATTCACTATCTTGATTTTTGATTTGATTTAAAATAAGGCTTAATGCATAATAAATGAGTTATCGTGATTTACTAGAAAGGAGACACCCGTGAGCGCCAAAAACCCAAACGCATCCCGCGCTTTCCAAATCGTTATCCGCCGCATCCAGAGCGACATCCAAAATAAAAAGCTGCGTCCAGGCGACCGGCTGGCCCCAGAACGCCAGCTCGCTGAAAGCCTCGGCGTCTCCCGGGCGACCATCCGCGAAGCGATTCGCGCCCTCGAAATGATTGGCCTCGTCGTCAGCCGGCAGGGTGAAGGCAATTTCATCAGCGACCGCATGGATTTGGCGCTGCTTCAGCCGATGACCATCTCCTTCTATCTCGGCGGCGGCTCCCTTTACGACATCCACCACTTCAGGCAGAGCCTCGAAATTGAAGCAACCGGCCTCGCGGCCGCCGATCCTTCGCCTGATTTCATTCAACACATCACGGCTGTTGCCGATCAAATGGAAATCGCCCCGGATATCGACACCTCCGCGTCCCTCGACGACGACTTTCACCAGTCCATCGCCGCCGCGTCAAACAACTGCCTGATCCGCGATTCGCTGACCGCCGCGACGACGCTGCTCGAAACCGTGCGCTACCAAGCCCGCATCGCGATCATTTCCAAAGAAAAGGACGAAGGCAACGCCCTCTATTTTCAGCATCGGCGCATCACCGACGCCATCGTCGCGAAGGATCCGATCCTCGCCCGCAAGCGCATGCTCGAACACATGATTTACGTCGAGGATTTTCTCTCCGACATTTCGCCGGACAAGCTGCCTGATCTCGCCGAGCTCCCAGCCAAAAAGTAGGCTCAGGCGGCTCAGAGCCGGGCCGTGCGAGCCCTTTTGTTTCGGCGCTTTTCCCTATACGTTTTTACCCATGGCCTTTGAATCTATGCTATAATTGATTTATCTGATTGAAGCTCGATTAAATTGATTGAAAGATAAAAGGAGGCCATTATGAAATGCAACCACTGCGGCGCCAATTTGGACCCGAACCTGCCCTATTGTCAGGTTTGCGGCGCGCCGAACCCGAATTACACCTCAGCGGATTACGACGACTTGCGCGCTGAAACCGACGACCTGACCGATTACAGCCAAGACCCTTACTACAATCAGCCGGTGAAGCGGGAAAAACAGCCCGGTGCCAGCAATACCCTGGTCATCATCGTCGCCATCGTCTGCGCGGCCGCGGTTGCCGTCACTGCACTGTATTTCCTGATGTTCAGAAAGAGCAGCGCCCAAACCAGTGTGAGCTCCGGCTCAACCCAGTCCGAATCCTCTGGCAGCAGCTCGTCCTCCTCAAAGAATAAGTCCAGCAGTTCCTCATCCTCATCCAACTCGTCGTCTTCGTCGTCAAATTGGATGAGCCGAACCTACATCCTGCCCGATTCGACGAGCGAATACCTATCCTCGAGCGACATTTCCGGCTTTTCAGCCAAGGAATGCAACTACGCCCTCAACGAAATTTACGCCCGGGAAGGCCGCCGGTTCAAAGCTGCCGAACTGCAGAACTATTTTGACAGCAAAAGCTGGTACAACGGGACGATCGATCCCGACGATTTCGACAACAACTACGAATTGTCGGACATCGAGCGCGCCAACGTCGAACTGCTCAAAAACGCGATGGATGCCCGCGGCGGCTACACGCCGGAATAACGGGGGGGAATCTGTTGCATGAAACACCAAAACATTTTAATCGTGGTGATGATCGCCATCATCGCCGTCTCGGCCGGCGCCGTCCTCTACGACGTCCACGCCCGAAACGCATCCGCCTCCACGTCCACCTCGAAGAAGACGACGACAGCGTCCAAGACCAGCACCGCATCCCAATCAAAGACCGACTCCTCTACTCAGACGAAGCCGGCGGCCAATCAAAAGACCGTCGTGCTCGATCCGGGGCACTCCGCCGTCATGCCCTCGGGCAGTGAACCGGTAGGCCCAGGCGCCAGCGAAACCAAGGCCAAGGATATGGTCGGCACCAAGGGCGCCGCCACCGGCGTGACCGAGTACGACTTCATGCTGAACCTCGCGAACAAGCTCAAACCCGAGCTTGAAAAACGGGGCTACAAGGTCGTGCTGACCCGCACCGACAGCAATTCCGCCCATTCCTGCGTCGAGCGCGCGCAGGTAGCCAACGACAACAACGCCGACGCCTTTATCCGGCTGCACGCCAACGCCGCCGAAAGCAGTACACCCACCGGCGCGATGACCATCAACATCACGGCGCACAATCCCTACACCGCCTCGACCTACAGCCAATGCCGCAAGCTTTCGGACTGCCTGATCAAGGCTTACTGCACCGCCACCGGCGCTAAGAGCGAAGGCGTCGTCGAGCGCGATGACCTGACCGGCAACAACTGGGCGAAGGTGCCGACGACCCTCATCGAGGTCGGCTACATGACCAACCCGACCGAGGACAAGCTGATGCAGACCGACGCCTATCAGGCCAAAATGGTGCAGGGTATCGCGAACGGCATCGATCAGTTTTTCGCGAATTGAAACGCATTGATGCGCTGTTATCCTTTGACTTTTGCATGGTTCCTATTGAATCAGAAAGGACTTGATTATGAGAATATTACTTTCCAACGATGACGGCTTCGACGCGCCGGGCATTCACGCCCTGGCCGCTGAGATGAAAAAGCTCGGCGAAATCGTCGTCGCCGCGCCGGCGGATCCTCAATCCGCCAAATCCCATTCCAAGGCGGTGCGCGGACAGCTGAAGGTCCACGCCGAACCCTTTGAGCCGGACGATCCGGCGCTTCAAAAGGGCTACCGCGTCTTCGGCACGCCCTACGACTCGGTTTCTGTCGCCCTTGAAGCGATCCTAACCGATCCCGACACCCGGCCCGATCTCGTCGTCACCGGCATCAACCACGGCTCCAACGTCGCCTACGACATTCTTCACTCGGGGACGATCGGCGCGTCGTCGGCCGCCTATTTCAACGGCGTCCCAGTGATCGCCATGTCCTTAAACGGCGGCAGCCGTTACGACTACACCTACTCGGCGAAATACGCCCTGAAGGCCGCCCGCTGGTTCGTCAATCAGCCGGACAACCGCGACTACATCCTCTCGATCAACACGCCCAACTGCCCCGACGCCGACATCAAGGGCACCATCGTCTCTCGAATGGGCCGGCGCCACAATTACGCCAATTCCTTCGCGAAGACCCAGGGCGAGGACGACCACACGATGTACTTCGACATGAAGGTCGCGCCGAATCACGACGACAACGCTGAGGATTTGAGCTACGACGACTACGCGGTCAACCACAACTACGTTGTCGTCACGCCGCTGGACATGGACGTGACCGCTTACGCCCACATCGAACGTTTCATCGCAGTCGCCGACACCGACTTGAATCCGACGATTTAAATCAATATCAACTATTTTGGCAAAAAAATAACACCTGGTTCGTAAGAATCAGGTGTTTGTTGTATGGCCGGTTTCTTCTTTTTCTTCCGCGATCTGCTCCATTGTGCGCCACAGCTCCCAGAGCAGCGTGATGAGCTGGCCCGATTTCTCCGGTCCCATGCGTTTGGCCGCTTCGTTGAGGGGCGTATCGAGAAACAGCCGGTGCTTCAGTATCGCGTCTCTGGCGTGTGGCGTCATTTCGAGAAAAACGGTGCGGCGGTCCCTTTGGCTCGGCACGCGTCCCACGTAGTCTTTTTCCTCCAGCACCCGCACAATCTGCGACATGTTGGATTTGGTGCAGTGATTGGCTCGGCTGAGGGAAGATACCGTCGTTTTCCTGCCTTCCTCATCCGCCCGCAAAATCTGAAGAAAGGCGATGAACTCGCCGTAGCGCAGCTCCATCAATTCCGCCTTTTCTCTCAAATACTGGGTGATGCTCCCTTTATTCAGCGTCAGTACCAGTTTGATAAATTCCGGTCCGAAGCCTCTCGTTTCGTCAACTGCGTCCATATTTCCCCCTGTTTTCAAGCATTACATATTTATCAGTCTGTTTAAATAATAAACCTTTTAACCCATTAAATCAAGTGTGGGACACATAAAAATAATTACAGGAAAATGTAACATTTTAACCTCTTTTTAATCCGCTTTTTATCATCTTTTCACCATTATTATTGTTATAATAGAAAAACTAAGCAAAGTTAATCATTAAGAAGGAGGCAATTATGATCAAAAAATTGTCGGAGAGTATCCGCGAGTACAAACGCGAATCGATGCTCTCCCCGCTTTTTGTGACCCTCGAGGTCGTCATGGAAATCATCATTCCGCTGTTGATGGCGCGCCTGATCGACGAAGGGCTCAACCGCGGCGACATGCGCGCGACCTGGTTCTACGGGCTGATCATGCTCGCGGCCGCGTGCCTGTCCCTCAGCTTCGGCGCGCTGGCCGGGAAATTCTGTGCGACCGCCTCGACGGGGCTGGCGAAAAACCTGCGCCACGATATTTACGAAAAAATCCAGACTTTCTCGTTTAAAAACATCGACGACTTCTCCACTGGGAGTCTGGTCACCCGAATGACCACCGACATCACTAACGTTCAGATGGCCTACATGCTGCTGATCCGCATCGCCTTCCGGGCGCCGCTGATGCTCATTTTCGCACTCATTATGAGCCTGATGATCAACGCCCAGCTGGCGGTCTATTTCCTGATCGCGATTCCGATCATGGCGGTCGGGCTCGGGCTGATTATCAAATTCGCCCACCCGCTGTTCCGCAAGGTCTTCAAGATTTACGACAAGCTCAATACCGTCGTGCAGGAAAACCTGCGCGGCATCCGCGTCGTCAAATCCTACGTCCGCAAGGACCACGAAATCGACAAATTCCGCGGGATTTCCGGCGACGTCTACACCACCTTCAGCAAAGCTGAAAAGCTGATGGCCCTCAACAGCCCGCTGATGCAGGCGGTCATGTACGCGTGCATGCTCATCATCGCCTGGCTCGGCGCGAAATTCATCGTGGCCGGCAGCCTGACCACCGGCGAGCTCACCAGTCTGATCACCTACGTCATGATGATTTTGATGAGCCTGATGATGCTGTCGATGATTTTCACGATGCTCACCATCGCTCAGGCGTCTGGCGAACGTATCGTCGAAGTGCTCAACACCGAAAGCTCGCTGACCAACGCGCCGGATCCGATCAAAAACGTCACAGACGGCTCGATTGTTTTCGACAACGTCAGTTTCTCCTACGCCGACGACCCGAACAAGCTCTCGCTGATGGACGTCAACCTCTCGATCAAATCCGGGGAAACCATCGGCATCATCGGCGGCACCGGCTCGGCGAAATCGTCGCTGGTGCAGCTGATCCCGCGCCTCTACGACGCGACCACCGGCACCGTCTACGTCGGCGGCGTCGACGTGAAAAAAATCGACATGGCAGTGCTGCGCGACCAGGTCAGTATGGTGCTGCAGAAGAACGTGCTTTTCGCCGGGACCATCGCCGACAACCTGCGCTGGGGAGACCCCGACGCCTCGGACGCCGAACTGTGGCGCGCCTGTGAAGTCGCCTGCGCCGACGAATTCATCAAGGAAATGCCCGACGGGCTGAACACGATGATCGAGCAGGGCGGCTCCAACGTCTCCGGCGGCCAGAAGCAGCGGCTCTGTATCGCCCGCGCGGTGCTGGCCAAGCCGAAGATTCTGATTCTCGACGACTCCACCTCGGCCGTCGACACGAAGACCGACGCGAAGATCCGCCAGGGCCTGAAGGAAATCATCCCGGGGACGACGACGCTGATCATTGCCCAGCGGATTTCCTCGATTGAGGACGCGGACCGGATCATCGTCATGGACGGCGGGCGCGTGGCCGACGTCGGCACCAGCGCCGAACTCATCGCGCGCAACGACATCTACCGCGAGGTCTACGACACCCAGATGCAAATGAAAGGAGGCCAGGTCAATGGCGAAGAAGCGTAAATTCAAGGACGGTCACTTCGTTGACGAACAGGGCAGACGCATGGATCACCCGATCCCGAAGGCGGCGCCCTCCCGCGCCGACGCCATCGACGGCGCCACCATCAGACGGCTTTTGGCCTACATCGGCCGCAATTACCGCTTCCGGTTCACCGCGGTGGTCATCTTCATCATCGTCTCGTCCATCGTCGGTGCCTTATCGTCGCTGTTCATCGGCAACGTCGTCGACGACTTCATCACCCCGATGCTGAAGCAGTCCCACCCGAACTTCGCACCGCTGCTCCACACGGTCATCGTGATGGGCGTCGTGTTCGCGGTCGGGGCGGTGTGCAACCTGCTCTACAACCGGATCATGGTCACCATTTCCCAAGGCATCCAGAAGGATATCCGCGACGAAATGTTCACGAAGATGCAGGATCTGCCGATTAAATACTTCGACACCCACGCCTACGGCGACATCATGTCCCGGTTCACCAACGACACCGACACCCTGCGTCAGATGCTGTCCATCGCGATTCCGATGTCCTTCTCGGCGCTGATCTCCATCGTCGCCGTCTTCATCTCGATGCTCGTCACCTCGCTGCCGCTGACCCTTTTGGCCGTGGTCTGCGTCGCGCTGATGATTTTCACCTCCGGCAAAATCACTGGGATGAGCTCTAAATTCTTCATCCGCCAGCAGAATTCCCTCGGTGTCGTCGACGGGTACATCGAAGAATCGATGTCCGGCGAAAAGGTCATCAAGGTGTTCAACCACGAAGACGCCTCTATCAAAACCTTCGACAAAAAGAACGAACAGCTCTTCCGCGACGCCGAACGCGCTAACACCTACGCCAACATCCTGATGCCGGTCATGGGCAACATGTCCAACCTGCTCTACATTATTGTCGCAATCGTCGGCGCGCTGATGATGCTCTCCGGCCACACAGCGCTGACCCTCGGCGGGCTGATCGCCTTCCTCAACCTGACCAAGAGCTTCTCGATGCCCATCGGCCAGATCTCTCAGCAGCTCAACTCCATCATCATGGCCCTGGCCGGCGCGAAACGCATCTTCACGCTGATGGACGAAATGCCGGAAGAAGACGACGGCGACGTGACCCTCGTCAACGCGATCATCCGCGACGGCAAACTCCTCGAAGCCGACCACCGCACCGAAACCTGGGCGTGGCGCATGGAAGACCGCGCGAAAAACGTCATCCACTACCGCAAGCTTGAAGGGGCGATCACCCTGGACCACGTCGATTTCGAATACGAGGCCAACAAACCGATCCTCCACGACATCACGATCCACGGCAAGCCGAAGCAGAAAATCGCCTTGGTCGGCTCCACCGGCGCCGGCAAGACGACCATCACCAATTTGATCACCCACTTCTACGACATCGAACGGGGCCAGATCCGCTACGACGGCATCGACATCACCCGGATTAAAAAGGCCGACCTGCGCCGCTCCTTCGGCCTCGTCCTTCAGGAAACCAATCTGTTCACCGGGACGGTCGCCGACAATATCCGCTACGGCAAGCTGGACGCCTCCGACGCGGAGGTTCACGCCGCGGCCCGGCTCGCCAACGCCGACGAATTCATCAACCTGCTGCCCAATGGCTACGACACCGTCATCTCGGGCAACGGCGAAGGCCTCTCCCAGGGCCAGGCGCAGCTCCTCGCCATCGCTCGGTGCGCCATCGCGGATCCGCCGGCCATGATCCTCGACGAAGCGACGTCCTCGATCGACACCCGGACCGAATCCCTCGTTCAGGCCGGCATGGACAAACTGATGATCGGCCGAACGGTGTTCATCATCGCCCACCGGCTCTCGACCATCCGCAACGCCGACGCGATCATGGTCATGGACCACGGCCGCATCGTCGAACGGGGCACCCACGACGAGCTCATCGCCAAACACGGCATGTACTACCAACTCTACACTGGTAAGCTCGAGCTGGAATAATATATCCGCATAAAAAACAGCCCTGCAATCAGTATCATACTGATTGCAGGGCTGTTGTCGTACATACTCAATTATTTGTCCGCCGTGATCGTTCGGCCGTCTTCGGTGACGACCCGATTGCGGCCGCCGTTTTTCGCCTGATAGAGCATTCTGTCAAGGCGGATAAACAGCGTCTCTTCCGATTCGCCCGGGTGATAGGCCACAACGCCGAGGCTGATGGTGAGATGGCCCGCGTAGGCAAAGCTGTGCTGATCCACGGCCCAGCGGATGCGTTCGGCAATATAGGTCGCATCCATCAGGCTGGTGTTCTCGAACAGGCAGACGAATTCCTCGCCGCCCCAGCGCCCCAGCGTGTCCGAACGGCGGATCTGCGCTTTCACCACATTGGTGATTTCTTTGAGAATCGCGTCCCCAGCCTTGTGGCCGTAGGTATCGTTCACCTTTTTGAAAAAGTCGACGTCGAACATCAGCGCCGCAAAGCCTTCGCCCGCTTTGGCCTGGCGAATCAAGGTGCCGGTCCTTTCGTTCAAAAGGCGCCGGTTGGCCAGGCCCGTCAGCTGGTCGTGCCGGGCGAGGGCCTCAAACTTGTGGATCGTCTCTTGCAGCTCGGCGGTCGTCTGCTCGAGGAAGGTCACCAGACGGTCCGATAAGGCCATCGGCTTCTCCGCGATATGTGCGAGCTTTTCATCCCGCACGGTGACCGACGTCCGGCCCTCTGCCCCGCCTTCGCGGAAGGCCGCCGCGACGATGCTGCTGTTGAGGATGCCGCCGTTTTTGCCGATTTTGAGGATTTCGCTGCCACCGTACCCCCAGGACGCCGCCGGCACCACCTGGGTGTAGTAGTTTAATTCCCGGTCCGCGTCGGCGTTGCCGAGCAGCAGGCGGCGGTTGAGGCAGGTCATCATCAGGATGGCCTCGGGCTTAAACGCGGCTTCCCGTTTGGCGCAGGCAAAGGCGTCGGCGAGCAGCATCCCTTTGCGGGAGTAGGACAGGCTGACCCGGGCGCCCTCGCGCATCGGCGTGAACATCTGCAGCGCGCCGTCTTCCGTGAAATCAAAGGGGATGCGCGCCGAGAGACTGTTGCCCGTCCATTCCAGCAGCGGAAAGGCGGCGTTGTTCGCGTAAAAATACTGGTCCGGCTTCAGGCCCAGGTATTTTTCGTACAAATCCATCGCGGGCTTTTTGTCGATCGTCTCGATGGCGCCGCTGTCCGAGACCTTCGTGATGGTGTGGACCCGCCCCAGCGCCTTCCAGCCCAGCACCCGTTCGGCGTGAACGTGCAGATCGGCGCCGCAGAAGGCGACGGCGACCGCCCCATCTAGATAGATCTGGGTGCCGTCAAACACGTAAAACTGCTCGGAGTTGAGCCGCTTAGCCCCCGCCTGGCCGCCGAAAATCGGCACTTCCGGAAAGGCCTGGGCCAAGGTGTCCAAATAGTCAGCGGACTGCTCGCCTTGCGCGCTGGTCAAAAGCATGACGCCCTTTAACGGCGCGCCCTGCACGGCGTCGGTGAAGGCAGCTGCCGCCGCCCCCACAGACGTGCGCGACAGATCGGCGCTCACCACGCTGGCCGTGATGTTTTGAAACAGCAGCAGGCTGCAGACCGTGATCTGCTCGGGCAGGACCATTTCCTCGTTGAGTGGGCCGAGCAGGGTCATGCCGAAGACCTTGACCTCCGGCAGCTGCGCCTTCAAAAAGGACAGATGCGCCGCAATGCGCTCGGGATCATTTTCACTTTCGTAAACCAGAAGGACGCGGTCTGACGCGGCGGCGTAATCGGGGTCCCCCTGAATCTCCCGGACCATGTCCGCCATGGTGTAGCCGCCGTGAACTGTATACTTTCTTTGAATCATTTACCTGTTTTTTTAAACCGGCTGCACTCCGTATACGCCGCCGGTTTTTCCCTCTATCAACTGTAATGTACATTATAATAAGTATACCAAATGACCACACGCATTTCAATAAACGTGTGTATCCTTTACATATACCTATATAAAAAAAGATACCCCCTGAAGCTGAACAGGAGGTATCTTGAGATGGATGTGAATAAAATGGGTGGATTAACGCCTTATGCCATCGGGAAGAACCCGGACGGCGCGTCGGATAAATTGATCATGATGTTCTTGCAGACGGTATAAGCGTCGAGAATGGCTAAGTCGGTTTCCCGGCCGTAGCCTGATTTTTTGACACCGCCGAAGGGTGCGCCTGCCGGGATCATGTTGTAGGTATTGACCCACATTCTGCCGGTTTCGATTTTTCTAGCCACGCGCAGCGCGCGGGTGATATCGCGGGTCCAGACGCCGCCGCCCAGGCCGTATTCCGAATCGTTGGCCATATCGATCACTTCTTCTTCAGTCTTGAAGCGGATCACGACGGCGACCGGTCCGAAAATTTCTTCCTGCGCGACGCGCATGTCGTTGGTGACGTTTGTGATCAACGTCGGTTTGAAGAAATTCCCCTTCGCGAGGTCCCCTTCGGTGTTGGCTTCCCCGCCGGCGGCAATGGTCGCGCCTTCTTCCTTCGCGATGTCGATGTATGAGGCGATTTTCTTGACCTGTCCCGCGTTAATCTGCGAACCGACCTGTGTCGCCGGATCCAGCGGATCGCCCTGAACGACCTTGCCGAATTGTTCGGTCAGTTTTGCGACAAATTCGTCGTAGATGCCGTCCTGCACGAAAATGCGGGGGCCTGCGCAGCAGACCTGGCCCTGGTTGAACAGAATGCCGAGCTGGGCGCCGTCGAGGGCTTGTTCAAGGTTGGCATCGTCGAAGAAAATGTTCGCGCTCTTGCCGCCCAGTTCCAAGGTCGCCGGGATGAGTTTGTCTGCCGCAGCCTTGGCCACGTTGTAGCCGACTTCGGTGGAGCCGGTGAAGGCGAGCTTGCGCAGGTCCGGATGGTCGAGAATGTATTGCCCCGAGCGGGAGCCCTTGCCGTTGATGACGTTGATCACACCGGCCGGCACCACATCCTGAATCAATTCCATGAGGACCAGCAGGCTCAGCGGAGTCGTCGAGGAGGATTTGATGACGACGCAGTTCCCCGCAGCCAGGGCCGGCGCCAATTTCCAGGCCGCCATCAAAAATGGGAAATTCCACGGGACGATCTGTCCGACGACGCCGATAGGTTCGCGCAGTTCCAGGCTCAAAAGCCCGCCGTCGAGCACCGTCGCGTTGCCCTTCTGGGTCAGGACCGCGCCGGCGAAATACCGGAAGTGATCCGCCGCGTAGGGCACGTCAATCTTCGAGGTTTCGCGGATCGGTTTGCCGTTGTCAAGGGTTTCGATGCGCGCCAATTCTTCTTTGTTGGCGTCGATGATATCGGCAATTTTATATAAGACCGCAGCGCGCTGGCCGGGTTCGGTGTCGCGCCAAGCCGGGAATGCTTTCCAGGCGGCCGCCACTGCGGCGTCAACATCTTCTTTTGTCGCTTCTGCAACTTCGGTGAGCTGTTCACCCGTCGCTGGATTCATTACTTTAAAATACGCTTGATCGGATGAGGCTCTGAATGTGCCATCAATAAACAGGCCATATTTTTCTTTCAGGTTGCTTTGTGTTGTCATGTGAATAGCTCCTTTTGTTTAAGTTGGTGACATTATCCGCCAATTCTGATATGATGATAAGCGTCAGATTATTTTTATTTTATGGGACCAGAACAATGATTTCTTACGATTTATCCAAACGCGGCGATCTGCCGCGCTACCAATATTTATACACGCGCATCCGCGAAGACATCACAAACGGGCGCCTGCGCCCCGACGAACGCATGCCCAGCAAGCGCCGGTTCGCCGAGGTTTTAAACGTCAGCGTCAATACGGTCATGACGGCTTACGATCTCCTCGTCGCCGAGGGCTTCTTGTACACCATCGAAAAGAAGGGCTATTTTGTCAGCCGTCTGCATTACGTCGTGCCCAAGGCCGACAAAAAACCCATGGCCCCGCCTGACCCCCCAGAGGACAGCCACTGGTTCATGGATTTCCGCGCTTCTCACGCTCCCCTGCAGCTGTTTCCCGCGAGTTTGTGGGCCAAATGTATGCGGGAGGCCATTGGCGTCTCCGACAGCACGCTGATGAGCACCGTCTCCTGGAGGGGGATGCGGGTGCTGCGGGAGGCCATCGCCGCCGAGCTGGCCGATCACCGCGGTATGACCCGGGTCTGCCCCGAACAAATCGTCGTCGGCGCCGGTACGGAATACCTCTACAGCCGGCTCATGCAGATTCTCGGCACAAATCTCACCATCGCCAGTGCCGATACCGGCGCCTCCAAATTCGCCCAGATCGCCCAAAATCACGGTCACCATTGGCGTTATTTCCCCATCGACGAAAAAAATCTCCGAGTCGATTCCATCATCCAAGCCCCGGTCGACGTCGTGCAGCTGTCTCCGGCGAACCTCTTCCCCTACGGCACCACCATGCCCATCGACCGGCGCATCGCCTTTTTCGAATGGGCCAACGCAAAGAAGGGGCGCTGGATCATCGAGGACGATTACGACGCCGAGTTCTGCTTCGTGCCGGCCGGCCACCGCTCCATGTTCTCCGAGGATGCCCAGGACAAGGTGATTTACCTCAACACCTTCTCGAAAACCATGGTCCCCTCCCTGCGCATCAGCTACATGGTGCTGCCGCCGGCGCTGCTTGCGCGCTACGAGGAAACCGTGAGCTTCTACGCCTGCTCGGTGTCCAGCTTCGAGCAATACGCCCTCGCGCTTTTCATTAACCGCGGTTATTACGAGCGTCATCTATTTCGGCTGTTAAAGCATTACCGCAGGCTGCGGGCGGCCATTCTCGACGAGATCCGCCACAGCGCGGTCCTTTCCGACATCGCCGAGGTGGCCGATTTCGGCGTCGGCACCCATTTTTTGATGACGGTCCGCACTGATTTGTCCGAAAGGGAAATTCTCTCGCGGGCCACGGCCAAATCTCTGCGGTTTCATTTTTTCCACCCCCTTAACCAAAGGCCGCCGGCGGGCTGCGTCCAGATCATCATCAATTTTGCGAGTATCGATGCGGCCAATGTTCACGCAGTTTTTGAACGCCTCGCCGCCATTTTTTAACGCATAAAAAAGGGATACGCCCTTTAGAGGGTTGAACTTGGGGATTTGCCAAAACAAGCAAATTTAAGCCGACCTTCTTCAAGCGGAACAACAAAAAACGACCATGTAAGAGTGTAAATGCTCCTACATGGTCGTTTTTTTATGTTGCATTGACTTTATTCTCTACTGATAAAATGAAATCTGCCATTGCCATTGCTGTATTAACAAATAGACGGGCATGGTGCTCATCAATCGCGATTCTGTTTGCTCCAACGCCGTGAGCATCGCTATCTTTGTTCCTCATTTCAGAGATTGCAGATACTATCTTTTCCAATCCTGACAGCAATGTATTGATGCGCCGGTCTGTGTTGGCATCGCCGTGCATGTTGTATAAATCCTTAACCTGTTTATATAGGTTGTTCATGTTCCCGGATGTAGATGGAGTTTCGTTTTTCTTCTCTATCACATAGCAGAAAACTTCTTCAAGTAATGTCCGTGATTTTGTGATAGCACTATCATAATTTTTCTGTTCTACATCTTCCATGGATCGCGATGAAATACTTCTTATGTATTCGCGGTCGATATTTTTTATCTTTGGTGCTTGAACTTCAACCTTGGCGCCGATTCTTCTAACGAAAAATTGATTTCCAATTTCGACAAGTTCATTTCCTCCAAAATATAGCGTCCCATTTATCTTCCCGATTATTACTTGAACAAGGGATTTATATGCGGCATCTATCACATCTGCTTCATGCCCTGAAAGCATATCAGAAAATTGCTGTTTGTCAAAAAGATACGCTAACAGATCAGAGCATCGTTCCGTTTCTATACAGTGTTCAAACAGATTATTAAGATATTGCCAACGGCTGAGGTTTACGCCATCCCAAGTGTATGTCACAGGCAAGCCGAAAAGCGTTGATAATTCGCACAAATCCGGGCCACTTAAATACGGCATGGAAATCTTAATGGTAGAACCGTCATCACTAAATGCATAATTCTCAAATTTTTTATCACCGTCTAAAATTGCATAAATCGCTTTGTTCATCAGTAATCGAAATGGGTTCTGTGTTTTATTATCCATATTGCACCTTCTATTACTGAATAAACACTTCTATCGGTTTCCAAACATTACGATTGGTAACGTCTTCTGACCATTTTGTATTTGACAGATAGATCTGCGTTCCGACCGCTCTGACGAATCCCCATTTAATTTCAGGATGACGGGAGGCATATTCTTTCAGCGCATCAAACTTGCGGGGAGCATATTTATCAATGTTGTTGGAACTGCCGTCAGCGGTCATGCCGCCTTTCGCTTCAATAATCCACACGTCACCATTCTTCAGCTGAATGATATAATCCGGATAGAAATTGCTGCGCCGGAACGCCATACGGTAAACAATGCTGAAATACTTATCGCCCTTATCACCGTTCTTATAGCACCACTCAACAGGATCGTAATGCTCGCACCAGTCCTCAAAGGAAATCTCTGTGAAAGTGCGATTCGGCTGGATAAGAATATTATCGCCGTAATCGACAAATGGATTCTTGTCCATGATTTTTGTGCTTGCGATACGTTTGTGCTGCTTATAGTATTGCTCTCGCGGGATTGCCCAGTCTGCTGTAACGATATCTGTCTCTTCAATCTCCGCAATGCGGTCTGCACTGACACCGCTGAACACCTCTATGAGACGCTCTCTGTTGTTGACAAGGAAAGCGTTATATTCACAGAGACTGAGGCCATCAATAAGTTTGTGTTCCTTTTCAAAAGCAATCTCTTCCTCCGAGAGCATCGACATCTTCATATCAAGAGGCCCGAATAGCGCGCGCAGTGCATTATTGGAAATGTTCTCGTCAACACCGATAGCTCTTGCAATGCGGCGCTTGGCATCACGAATGATAAAACCGTCATCATGGTTACTAATCTGATGCTCACCGCCAAAAATGCGGTTCAGCGAACGAATATCATGCGTAGTTCTCGCCACGCCCTCAATGGCTTCTGTTTTTAACTTCGTGCCGAATACGTATCCTTTGCTAACTTCCATTTCGTGCTTGTCCAGCTTGCCATTATGGTCAATGTCACATTCTGTAAGCATCTGTTCACGAACGACCTTAACTACTGCCTCCGGGTTGACAGCGTATCGGTCGCTGCCATTCAAGGATTCTTTCTGAAGCACGATATTCGGAGCCTCAAATTTACGCTTATACAGATAGGTGTAGAATGAATCACCGATACTGTTTGTTAAGCCCTCAACATACTCGCTGTCAAGCGTATAAACATAGCAATTGTCAATCAACGGACAGTCATAATGCTTGCGTTCCGGCATACGGCGCACGCGTCCAACGGTCTGGATATTAAAACGCTTCGTGCCACCTTCACGCAGCTTCACAAGGATTTTAGCGCGAGGGCAATCCCAACCTGTAGCAATAGCCTGTTTAAACAGCAGAAACGCATATTGACCGTCCAGCTTTTTTATTTCATCCGGATTGTCGGGATGATCTCCCGAAAACCACGAAGCCACAAGCCCGGATGTGGAGGAATATCCCAAGTCATCGAGTGCCTGTTTCACACGTTCAATCCACTCATCATAGCCGTTCGGGAACTGTATCAGAACGAGCGGTCTGATTTTCAGCCCACGGCGGTCATACTCCGCTTGTATTTCTTTCCGCTTTTTATCTGCAAGATCGAGCAGGAGCAGATCATCGTCAAGACTGTTGTTCTCCTCAATAGCATCGGAAACACCTTCATTTATGGATATTCCGGCTGCAATCAGCCCTGCACCGATAACTTCATCATCCGGGATGATTTCTGTGTGATCGCCCTTGCTGACAGGAGTAGCGGATATGCGAAGCACATGGACAGGCTGAATGTTGCCGATGTACTCGTTTGCCGTTGCCTGATATTTATGCTCCTCATCGATAAGCATGAAAATATCGATACCGTTCGTATGACAGAACAAAACCTTGCCCATCAAATCACGATGTTCCCCTTCGCGGAGAACTACATTCGATGAGCGGTTGATTTTATCCCAGTTGATGAAAAATACCTTGCCGCGAGGATCGCTTTCATTGATAAAAGCGTACACATCACCGTCCGGGATGCCGGAAGTCACTTCTCTGAAGCTGTCCTGTGACTGCTTTTCCAATCCGCCCGCGCCGGGACACAACCACAAAAAGACGGTGTTCGGATTCTCGTCCAGATAATCATCTATAAATTTTGAAACAAGGACGGTTTTGCCTGCGCCGGTGGGAGCGGAGAGAACAAGTTCCTCATGATCTGCACATTTCGCCAGCAGACTTTCCTCGTGTTTTGTCTGAAAATCAAATAGCTTTGCCGTAAACATTATTCTGCCGCCTCCCTTAATTCCTGACCGAAGAATTCTCTCGGTATATATTTGAAGCCGAGTGCATTCAACTTCTCCATTTCCTCAGAATTGAAAATGATATTCTGGTTTACCCAGATGTTCTCAATCTGCGGATAGATTGAATCATCCATAACATATTTCCGGAAATCCGCCTTATTGAGAATCAGCACATTTCGGATGTTATCAATTTCGATGCCATGCTGCAGCTCGATCATTTCCCGGATGTGAAGACACAAAGCATTGCTGAGCAGATAGTCCTTCGGTTTACGTGGTGTCCAGTCACAAGAATAAAACTTCAAATTTGCAGAGATACCGTCTGAATACTTTGTTCCATTGGCACGCTTGCCAGTTATGACAGTTTTTATCCTTGGATATGTAACACCGTGGCATATTCCTAAAATCCGATACTCCTCAGATGCTATTTCATTTTTATATTCATTAGAGTTAAGGAAATCATCCCATTGTCTAAGCCATTCAACTTCTGCCGCAGTATTCTTGCGCGGTTTTTTCGTGATATACCCCTTTTTAATAAAGTAGCTATAACGAGTATCCTCAGCTACTTCGTTGTTAGTGCAAATTATAAACCTCCTGTGACCACCATCTATCTCGTTTTGCTCGAGAACGGCCTGCCCTGTTGTACCGGAGCCTGCGAAGAAATCGAGAACAAGAATATCTTTTCTCTCGAATAATGTGAGAATAAGTTTTATCAGTCCAGTATTTTTCGGATTACTAAACGGCGCATCATGTAATCCAAAAATATCTTTTAATTCATTTTTAGCAGAGGTTGTTTTTACATCAATAGTAAAATCTTTTTCTTCGTTATTTACTACCGCTCTATATTTGCGATTGGTTATAATGCTTTTGATTCTAATACTTGTGCTGAAATTTTTTTCGTATATTTTACCGTTCTTAAAATCAAGCGCTTGATTTTCATATAATTCGTGTAGCTTATCAGCGGTATATGTATTAAGCACAAATCCCGAAGCGTTATAGGAGTAGTAGCGCTCATACCCATCATCAAGAAGCTCTTGATTTACTTCGTCAACGGCTCTTTCTTTCAAAATAACAAAACCTTTGTCTGATGGCCTATAATAGACAGAATAATGTTTGTCGCTGGAGAAATCTTCTACATTAGCGTTAAAATCATTTTCGCCGACAAGAACACGTTTCCCACTATTATGTACAAAATTACCCTCCTCATCTTGTGCTAAATCTTTAACATCTTTTGGTATGTTTTCTACGAAGCGGCTCTTCGTTTTATCCATTGCATAAATCATAAGATAGTCGTTACTTACAGAAACGAAATCGGAATTCTTACGACCTTTAGGATTGTTTTCTACCGCTAAGAGTGCTACAAAATTATCTTCCCCAAAGATTTCATCGCAAAGAAGTCTTAAATTGGCCTGCTCGTTGTCATCTATACTCATAAAGATGACGCCTTGATCTGTTAAGAGATTTCGCGCGACCTTAAGCCTTTTTGCCATGAAGGATAGCCACTTGCTATGTCGATATGTGTCCTCTTTAGCAATGATTCTATCGTTGTAAACAAAATCTTTTTTCCCTGTGTTATAGGGCGGATCTATATAAATTACATCAATCATCCCTTTGTGAGTTTTCTCCAGCAAATACAAACTTTGCAGATTATCCCCTTCAAGGATAAAGTTATAGACGCCATCTGCGGATGCGTTTATTTTCTTATCAACATCTTCCGTAAAAATAGGGATGTTCTCTTCGAGCATCTCATCCACTCGTTCTGAATGCTCCTCCCAAACAAGTCCATATTTCTTATCGCGTAGCTGGTTCTCGATCTCTGTAAACGCACGGATGGATTCATCGTCCGTATGTTCTTTCTTGAGTGTTTCTAAGAAGTCGAGCATCCGCTGCCGTTTTATCTGTGATAGGTTAGGCATTATCACTACCTCCTGATTTTGTATTCTTAGCCGCCTGCGCTTTTTCTATAGCCTTGCGGCGGCGATAATCCCGCTGATTTTTTGCGTTACGCGCCTTTTGGCAATCCGAGCGATTGCAGTACTGCTGATGCTTGGCGTTCCTTATGAAGAAGCGTCCGCAGTGATGGCAGCATATCATAATTCCTTCCGGTCGCTCATCCTCTTTACCGAAATCCTCCAGTGCGGGATCTTCCGACATCATCCGTGCCAGTACATACCATGCTATATCGAACACGGAATTCACATCAGCGGAGAACACAAGCCTGTTGTTTTGCGGATTGACTTTCAAACGCAGCTTGAAATCCGGGATGCAGTCAATCAGTCGTTCACGCAGCTTTTCATATTCATCGCCGATTTTTTTCAGGGATTACAAAATCCCTAAGTTGCACCGCCCTTCAACGTATCCCTTTTTCTGATATTGGCCTATTTTTTTTGATCATCCCACCAATCCATATGGTGTAAATACCACTCGTAGGTGGTTTTGATGCCCGAGCGCCAGCTGGTCCGCGGCGTCCAGTTGAGCTCGTCGTGAATTTTATCGGCGTTGACAGTGAACAGCTTGTCCTTCGGGCTGGGCAGCGGCGCATTGTCCAGCTGTGCAGCCGATTTGCCGAGGGCGTCGCAGAGGGTCTGCACCGTCTCGAAATCGCTCTTTTTCGTGCCGCTGGCGACATTGTAGATTTCGCTCGGCTCGCCGTTGAACAAAATCCGGTCGATAGCCCGGCAGTGATCTTCCACAAAAGTCCAATCCCGAACGTCCTGCGCCGTCCCCGGCGCGGCAATGTTTTGATTGTGCAGCGCGTGAATGATCGTCTCGGGGATCAGGGCGTTGGGCGTCTGGGCCGGCCCGTAATTGGCCGTGCACCGCGAAATCGTCACGGCAATGGCCTTTTCGCTCCCGCAGGCGAGGACGAAATTGTCCGCCGCCGCCTTAGATGCCGCGTAAACCGAATCCGGCTTCGGCGCCTCGGTTTCGTAAATCTGATGGTCATCCCCGAGGGCGATCGCCGCGTACACGTCCGCCGTCGACACCTGATGAAACCGCGGCACGCCGCAATTCACACAGGCCTCGACCAGCCGCACGGTCCCATTCACGTTCGTATCCAGGCAGGCGTCCACCCCGCCGCTTTTTCGGCCGACCGACGCGAAATTGATCACGACGTCGGGTTTTTCCACCTTGAGGATGCTCTCGATCGTCGGCTGATCGGTGATGTCCGCTTCGATGAAGGCGAAATCCGGCGCTTCAAAGGCGTCGCCGAGGTTTCTTAGATTGCTGCGCCGCTTCAGCGCGTCGACGCAGACCAGCGTGTCCCACGGGTGATGCTTGCGCCAATAATGTATGAAATTGCTGCCCACAAAGCCGGCGCCGCCGGCTGCAATGATTTTCATGTGTCTGTCCCTCCTGTCCGTAATCGTGAAGCGCATAAGGCGCGTGTTTTTAATTTAATCTGATTATATTATATCGTATCTTATTTAAGAATCACATAAAAAAGCCAGCTCATTTCATGAACTGGCGTATAAATTGCAAATCTTTTAAACAATCAGATCTTCGTGATGTCGACGAGCGGAATATCCGAGAGGTTGCGCTTGCTTTCGAGGCAGCCCAGCAGCGCCCGGACCGTATCCAGCGCCGTCATCAGCGTGACGGAATTGTCGACGGCCTTCCGGCGCATTTTGACTTCGTCGATGCCCGGCTGGCGCCCCTTCGTCGAGGTGGAGACGACGTAGTCGACTTCCCGGTTTTCGAGGAGGTCGCCGATGTTCGGCCGCGCTTCAGATAAACGTCTGACCACGTGAACCGGCAGGCCGTTTTCGCGGAGGACCTGTGCCGTGCCCACCGTCGCGTTGAGCTTAAAGCCCAATTCGTGGAACCGGCGTCCGATGTCGATGATTTCCGGCTTGTCTCGGTCTCGAACCGTGAGCAGCACCGCGCCCTGGCGGACGATGTCCTGGCCGGCTCTGGCGACGAAGCCCTTGTAGATCGCGTCTTCGAAGGTCTTCGCGACACCGAGAACTTCCCCGGTGGATTTCATTTCCGGTCCGAGCTGGGTGTCGACGTCTTCCAGCTTCGAGAAGCTGAAGACCGGCACCTTGACCGCGACGTGATCCTTCACCGGGTGCAGCCCGGAGTGGTCGATGCCCATATCCTTCAGGGTTTCGCCCATCATGATGCGGGTGGCCATGTCGACCATCGGCACGTCGGTCACCTTGGAAATGTACGGGACGGTCCGGCTGGAACGCGGGTTGACTTCGATGACGTAGACCGTTTCGTCCATCACGACGAACTGGATATTCATCAGGCCGATGACGTGGAGCTCTTTCGCGAGCTTGCCGGTGTAGTCGATGATGGTCTGCTGCACCTTTTCGGACAAAGTGTGCGGCGGGTAGACCGAAATCGAGTCGCCGGAGTGGACCCCGGCCTTTTCGACGTGTTCCATGATCCCCGGAATCAGGTAGTTTTCGCCGTCGCAGATCGCGTCGACTTCCACTTCCTTGCCCATCAAGTATTTATCGATGAGCACCGGGTTGGTGATTTCGTGGGAGGTGATGATGCCCATGTATTCGCGGACGTCGTCGTCGGTGTGGGCGATGATCATGTTCTGCCCACCGAGGACGTAAGAAGGTCTCAGCAGCACCGGGTAGCCGAGGCGGTTGGCTTCTTCGACCGCTTCCTCAGTCTTGAAGACGGTGCCGCCCTTCGGACGCGGAATACCGCAGCGTTCGAGACATTCGTCGAAGAGCTCACGGTCTTCCGCCGCGTCGATGTATTTCGGGTCGGTCCCGAGAATTGGCACCTTGATTTCGTCGAGGTGTTGGGTCAGCTTGATAGCCGTCTGACCGCCGAACTGGACGATGGCGCCGTCGGGCTGTTCCGTTTCGACGATGGCCCGGACGTCTTCCGCAGTCAGCGGTTCAAAGTACAGCCGATCCGAAGTGTCGAAGTCGGTCGAGACCGTTTCCGGGTTGTTGTTGACGATGATGGCTTCGTAGCCAAGCTCCCGCAGCGCCCAGGCGCAGTGCACGGCGCAGTAGTCGAATTCGATCCCCTGACCGATGCGGATCGGGCCGGAGCCGAAGACCATGATCCGCTTTTTGCCGCTGGCGTGTTCTTCCAAAAATTCTTCCGCTTCGTTTTCGGTGTCCCGAGTCGAGTAGAAGTACGGCGTTTCCGCGTCGAATTCCCCGGCGCAGGTGTCGACCATTTTGAAGGAGGCGTAATCCGGCATTGCGATCTGCTTTTCGACGGCTTCAGGCAGCTCGACGTGGCAGGTCTTCGGGTTGTAGGGCAGGTGAGTCAGCCGGGCGATCGTCGAGTCGAGGAAGCCGAGCTGGCGCGCGACGGTGATGCGTTCGGCCGCGCGGTCGTCGCCGATGCCCTTTTCGGTCAAATCCCGTTCCATGATCGCCAGGTGGCGCAGCTTGTCGAGGAACCACATGTCGATCATCGTGATCGCGTGGATCTGATCCATCGGGATGCCGCGGTACAGCGCTTCGTAGACCACGAAGCAGCGTTCGTCATCCTTGCGGCCCAGGGCTTCGACGATTTCTTCGTCGGAGGCCTTGCGGTATTTTTCGACGGACAGCGTGTCGAAGCCCAGCTCGATGGAGCGGATGGCCTTCATCATGCCCTGTTCGAAGCTGTTGCCGATGGCCATGATTTCCCCAGTGGCCTTCATCTGGGTGCCGAGGGTCCGGCGCGCGTAGACGAACTTGTCGAAAGGCCATCTCGGGAATTTGACGACGATGTAGTCGATGACCGGTTCGAAGCAGGCCGGTGTCTTGCCGGTGATGTCGTTGGTGATTTCGTCGAGGCTGAAACCGACGGCGATGAGGCTGGCGATCTTGGCGATCGGGTAGCCGGTGGCCTTGGAGGCCAGCGCCGACGAGCGCGAAACCCGCGGGTTGACTTCGATGACCGCGTAGTTAAAGTTGTCAGGGTTCAGCGCGAACTGGCAGTTGCAGCCCCCTTCGACCTTCAGGGTCGAGATGATCTTCAGCGCCGAGGTTCTGAGCATCTGGTATTCCTTGTCGGACAGGGTCTGGCACGGCGCGACGACGATGGAGTCGCCGGTGTGAATGCCCACCGGGTCGAAGTTTTCCATCGAGCAGACGGTGATGACGTTGCCCTTGCCGTCCCGCATGACTTCGAATTCGATTTCCTTCCAGCCGGAGATATCCCGTTCGATCAAGACCTGGTGAATCGGCGAGAGCCGCAGCCCGCGGGTCGCGATGCGGTGCAGGTCGTTCGGGGTCGCGGCGATGCCGCCGCCGGTGCCGCCGAGGGTGAACGCCGGGCGGACGATAACCGGGTAGCCGATGGAGGCCGCGAAATCCATTGCGTCGTCGACGGATTCGACGACTTTGGACGGAATCGTCGGTTCACCGATCTGGCGCATCGTGTCTTTAAAGGCCTGACGGTCTTCGGCCTTGTCGATGGTTTCCACGTCCGCGCCGAGGAGCTCGACGCCGTGTGCTTCGAGGAAGCCGCTGCGCGCCAGGGCCATCGACAGGTTGAGGCCTGTCTGGCCGCCGAGGGTCGACAGCACCCCGTCGGGCTTTTCCTTCAGGATGACCCGCTTGACGACGTCCTCGGTCAACGGTTCGATGTAAACTTCGTCGGCCATCGCCTTGTCGGTCATGATCGTCGCTGGGTTGGAGTTGATGAGCACGACTTCCAGCCCCGCCTGGCGCAGCGCCTTGCAGGCCTGGGTGCCGGCGTAGTCAAATTCCGCTGCCTGTCCGATAATGATCGGGCCGGAACCGATGACCAGTACTTTCTTCAGTTCTTTCTTTAAAGGCATCCTTCCTGTCCCCTTTCCATTAAATCGGTGAATTTTTCAAACAGATAGCGGGTGTCGTTCGGGCCGGCGCTCGCTTCCGGATGGAACTGGACTGTGAAGGCGTGGATGTCCGGATAGGCGATGCCTTCGCAGGTGCCGTCGTTCATGTTGATGTGAGTGATCTGCCCAACCGACGGGTCCACCGTGTTGTTCACCACCGCGTAGCCATGGTTCTGACTCGTGATGTAGACCCGATCCTGGGTTAAATCCTTAACCGGCTGGTTGAGGCCGCGGTGGCCAAATGGCATTTTTTCGGTTTTGGCGCCGTTGGCCAGCGCCATCAGCTGATGTCCGAGGCAGATGCCGAAAATCGGCTTGCCGTAGTCGATGAACCGCTTGATGTTGTCGATGACCTTGACGTTGTCCGTCGGGTCCCCCGGGCCGTTGGACAACATGATGCCGTCCGGGTTGAGCTCGCGGATATCTTCGATCGTCGCGTCCCAGGGCATGACCGTCACGTTGCAGCCGAACTGCAGCAGCTTTTCGAGAATGTTGTGCTTGTAGCCGAAATCCATCAGGGCGACGTGGTTCGCGCGGTTTTCCCGTTCGTAATACCAGTCGAGCTTGGAGACGGACACCTTCGGCACCGGGTTGACGATTTTGTAGCTGCGGATCTTTTCCAGCAGCTCGTCCTTGTGGGCGTACACGTCCTCGGTGGTGATGGCCCCGTTCATCGTGCCCTGACGGCGGATCTTCCGGGTCAGCTGGCGGGTGTCCACATCCCAGATGCCGACCTTGCCCTGGCTTTTCAGGAAGGCGTCGATCGTCCCCGCTTCTCTGAAGTTCGACGGCGCTTCGCACCATTCCCGGACAATGTAGCCGTTGACCCAGCTCTTCGAGCTTTCCATATCGCTGTGGTTGATTCCGTAATTGCCGATTAACGGGTAGGTCTGCATGACGATCTGCCCGCAGTAGGACGGGTCAGTCAGCACTTCCTGGTAGCCGGTCATTCCGGTGGTAAAGACGATCTCGCCGATGGTGGTGCCTTCGCAGCCAAAATGATAGCCCTGATAAATTGAGCCGTCCGCCAGGAGCAGGTAAGCCCGTTTATCCTTTTTAAAATATGACATCAGATACCTCTTTCTCTTGCAATGCTAAACGCCAAACGGTCCCATCACTCCTATCTTACAGCGAGAGAATCGCGGTCCGGGCCGACGCCGACGTAGTGAATCGGAGCGCCCACCTGGTCTTCGATGAATTTGATGTAGTTCTTTGCGTTTTCCGGCAGGTCGTCGATCTTGCGCACGCCTGTCGTCGAGGTCTGCCAGCCCGGCAGTTCTTCGTAAATCGGTTCGACCCGTTCCAGATCGTCGGTGTTCGGGAAGTAATCCAGCTTCTTGCCGTCCAGCTTGTAGCCGGTGCAGACCTTGATGCTTTCGAGGAAGTCCAGCTTGTCGAGCTTGCACAGCGCCAATTCGTCAAAGCCGTTGACCAAATTGGTGTAGCGGATGATCGGCAGGTCGAGCCAGCCCAGACGGCGGGAGCGGCCGGTTCTGGCGCCGAATTCGTCGTCGTCCTTGGTGCCGTCGCCGCGGATGATCGCCAGCTGCGGGCTGTCTTCGTCTTCAGTCGGGAAGGGGCCTGCGCCGACGGCTGAGGAGAAGGCCTTGGCGACGCCGATGACCTTGTCGATTTTCTTCGCCGGGAAACCGCCGGTGACCGCCGCGTAGGCGCCGGACGGGCAGGACGAGGTGACGTAGGGGTAAATTCCCTGGTCGATGTCCTTCATCGCGGCCAGCTGCCCTTCAAAGAGGATATTCTTGTCCTGATCAAGATAGCGGTGAATGTAGCTGATCGGTTCGACGATGCGGTCTGCGAACTTGTCAGCCCAGCCTTTAAGCTTCGCGTCGGCCTGTTCGATGGTGACGGCTTCGCCGCCGTAAGCGACGAGCATTTTGTTGACGACGTCGAGATAATTGACCATCTTGTCGTGGGCGCGGTCCAGATCGAGGAGGTCTTCCGCTCTCAGGTTCTTGCGCAGCATTTTAAAGGCGTAGCAGACGCCGATGCCGCGTTTGGTCGTGCCGATGCCGCCGTGGCTTTCCATCAATGCGTCGAGTTCCTGATGGTAAGGCATCAGCAGATGGGCCTTGCCGGAAATCTTCAGGTTGTCTGTCGAGACGCCGGCGTCTTCGACCTGCTGCATTTCTTCAGCGAGCACGTCTAAATTGACGACGGTGCCGGTGCCGACGAGACATTCGCCGTTTTTATTGAAGATCCCGCTCGGGACCAGATGAAATTTGAAGGTGCCCGCGTCGTTGACGACGGTGTGGCCGGCGTTGTCGCCGCCCTGAAAACGCACGATCAAATCCTGCTTGTCGCAGAGATAATCGATGATCTTGCCTTTGCCTTCGTCTCCAAACTGAGCGCCTACGAGTACAGTTACTGCCATGTTTATTACATCCTTTCCCGGCAGCTTGCGCCGCCAGTTTTATTTTTCCAAAAAAAACCACAATACTGTGGTCATTATAACACACACATTTATTTTGATAAAGCGCCAACATTGGAATATAATAGACAAAACCCATAAAATTTTAATTTTTTTAATTGTCAGGGGAGTCATGAAAATCTTAACTTTATCTGAGGCGCTGAAACGCCGCTATCACACCAAGGTCTACAAATTGTCCCTCTCCTCGGGGTGCACCTGCCCCAACCGGGACGGCACCCTCGGCACCGGCGGCTGCACCTTCTGCTCAGCCGGCGGCTCCGGCGATTTCGCCGCAGATCCCGCGCCTTTAGGCGAACAGCTGGCCGCGGCCAAGGCCCTGGTCGATCCGAAATTCCCGAAGGGCATCGCCCCGGAGGACCGCCGCTACATCGCCTACTTCCAGTCCTACACCAACACCTACGTCAGAAGCGGCGCCGAGCTCGACCGGCTGCGGACCCTCTACCGCGAAGCTATCGCCCGGCCCGAAATCGTCGGCCTCGCGGTCGGCACCCGTCCGGACTGCCTGCCCGATCCCGTGCTCGACATGCTCGCGGATTTAAACCGCGTCAAGCCCGTCTGGGTGGAGCTGGGCCTGCAGACGGTTCACGAGGCCACCGCCGAAGCCTTTCACCGGGGCTACCCCCTCGAGGTGTTTGAATCGGCCTACAGGCGGCTGGCCGACGCCGGCATCCCGGCGGTCGTGCACGTGATCCTCGGCCTGCCCGGCGAAACGCGGGCGATGATGCTCGAGACGGTCGATTATCTCTCAACACTTTCGCCGACCCTGCCGGGCATCAAGCTGCAGCTGCTCCACGTGCTCAAGGGGACGGCCATGGGCGAGGCCTACCTCAAAGATCCCTTCCCGGTGTTTACCCTCGAAACCTACACCGATTTAGTCGTCGACTGCCTGAAGCGCCTGCCCGAGTCGACCGTCATTCATCGGCTCACCGGGGACGCGCCGAAAAAGCTGCTGATCGCGCCGAAATGGTCGGCCAACAAACGGCTGGTGCTCAACACCCTGCTGGCGAAAATTGCCCGGGCTGAGCGCTAGGCAGCGAATAGTATAGAAAAATTTGATCTTATTTATATAGTGCTTGATTAGAAAGGAACCCACCATGCACGATTTTGCCAATAAAACAGCGCTGATCACCGGCGCCTCCCGGGGCATCGGTGCCGCCATCGCCGAAGCCCTCGCTCAAAGGGGCTGCCATTTGATTTTGACCTGCGAACGTTCGATGGACGCGCTGACCGCCTTGTCGGTCCGGCTGTCGGCCACTTACGAAGTGCCGGTCACGCCGGTACGCTGCGACGCCGGAGACGCCGAACAGGTCGCGGCGCTGTTTGACGCCCACGTTCACCGCCTCGACATTTTGATCAACAACGCCGGGCGCTCGGTCACCGGCCTCATCCAGGACCTCACCCCCGAGGCCTGGGACGCTTTGATGCGCACCAACCTCTCGTCCTGCTTCTACACCTCACGGCTGGCCATCCCGAAATTCCTGGCCGGCGGCGGGGGCGCCATCGTCAACATCTCGTCGGTCTGGGGCGACGTCGGCGCCGCGGCGGAGGCCGCCTACTCGGCGACCAAGGGCGGTGTCGCCGCCTTCACCCGGGCCCTGGGCAAGGAGCTGGCGCCGAGCCGCATCCCGGTCAACGCCCTCGCCTGCGGCTTCATCGACACAGCGATGAACGCCGAGTACAACGACGCCGAGCGCGAGGCCATCCGCGCCGAAATCCCGGCGGACCGTTTCGGCACCCCCGAGGAGGCCGCGGCGGCCGTCGTGCGCCTGCTGGAAATGCCCGACTACCTGACCGGCCAGGTGATCCGCCTCGACGGCGGCTGGATCTAATCCGCCCCCAGGTCTAAAAACCACAGTTTGATGTCTTGAAGTTACACCTATTTGTGGGCGGCGTTATCTTGAAGTTTCGGGCTTTTTGATGTACAATTAAAAATACAATTGGGGAAATAGGGTATACCCATAAATACGTTTTCGCAAATGCGATGAGGAGGGAATTTAATGAATCAAAAACAATTAGACCGCATGCAGAAGGAACCGGGGTTCATTGCCGCACTCGATCAAAGCGGCGGCAGCACACCGAAGGCGCTGAAGGCCTACGGCATTCCAAAGACCCGCTATCGCAACGACGACCAGATGTTCGACCTGGTTCACGAAATGCGCACCCGCATCATGACCAGCCCGTCCTTTACCAGCGACAAAATCCTGGCCGCGATTCTATTTGAAAATACGATGGACCGCAAGGTAGAAGACAAATACACCGCCGACTACCTCTGGGACGTCAAAGGCATCATCCCGATTTTGAAGGTCGACAAGGGCCTGGCCGAAGAAAAGGACGGTGTCCAGATGATGAAGCCGATGCCGCAACTCGACGATCTGCTGAAACGCGCCGCGAAGCGCCACATCTTCGGGACGAAAATGCGCTCGGTGATCCACTCGGCCAACAAAGCCGGCATCAAAGCCATCGTCGACCAGCAGTTTGACATCGCCAAACGCATCATCGCCGCGGGCTTCGTGCCGATCATCGAACCGGAAGTCGACATCCACGCCGAAGACAAGGCCGAAGCGGAACAGCTGCTCCACGCCGAATTCAAATCCCATCTTGCCGCGTTGGAAGACGGCGACAAGGTCATGTTCAAGGTGACGATCCCGACCGAAGCCGGGCTCTATTCCGACATCATGAAGGACAAACACGTCGTGCGCGTCGTCGCCCTGTCCGGCGGCTACACCCGCAAGGACGCCTGCGCCAAGCTCGCGCAGAACCCGGGGCTCATCGCCAGCTTCTCGAGAGCGCTGACCGAAGGGCTGACCTGCCGCATGAACGACAAGGATTTCAACTACATGCTCGCCGATTCCATCGACAAAATTTATCAGGCCAGCATCAAATAAACGGAATTTGTGCTTCTCAGCCGCTGCCGCTTGCAGCGGCTCTTTTTTTGTTCTAAACTAATATTATTATTTTAGTGTAAGTTAAGCACTTGTTAGGATTTATTAAATAATTGATAAAGAAAGGAGGCGGTGATATGGCTGACGCCGCGCGCAAGTCGGACCCGTCGGATTTTGCCCAGGGCAGCCTGACGCGCATCATTCTCCATCAGGCGGTGCCGGTGATGCTCGCCCAAATCGCCCAGATGCTCTACAACATCGTGGACCGCATCTACATCGGCCACATGCCGGGCACAGGCGAGGCGGCCCTGAGCGGGGTCGGGCTGGTCTTCCCGATCATCACGATCATCGCCGCCTTCACGGGCCTCTACGGCACCGGCGGCGCACCGCTGTTCGCCATCGCCCGGGGCGCCGGGGACGACGCCCGCGCGAAGAAAATCCTCGGCAACACGACGGCGCTGCTCATCGGCACGTCCTTTATTCTAATGGCGGTGGGCTATCTGTTCGAAAAGCCGGTGCTGATCCTCTTCGGCGCCGACGCCCACACCCTGCCCTACGCGGTGGCCTACACCCGGATCTATTTGATCGGGACGGCGTTCTCGATGTTCGCGACGGGGCTCACCCCCTTTATCAACGCCGAAGGCTTCCCGCGCACGGGGATGATCACGACGGTGCTCGGCGTCGTCATCAACTTTGCCCTCGACCCGGTGTTCATCTTCGCGCTGGGCCTGGGGGTCGCCGGCGCGGCTGTCGCCACGGTGATTTCCCAATTCGCGGCGGCGCTGTGGGTCTTCCGGTTCATGACCGGCGACCGGGCGGTGCTAAAAATCGACTGGCCGTCTCTGCACCTCGAGGGCGGGATCGTCCGGCGCATCGTCGCCCTGGGCACCTCGGGCTTCATCATGAACTGCACCAATGCCCTCGTCCAGATCGTCTACAACGCGACGCTGTCGGCCATCGGCGGCAGCCTCTACGTCGGGATCATGACAGTCATCAATTCGATCCGCCAGATGGCGGAGCTGCCGGCTTTGGGGCTGACCTCGGGGACGTCGCCGGTCATCGGCTACAATTACGGCGCCAAGGCCTACGGCCGCGTCAAAAGGAGCATCCGCATCATGTTTGCGCTGACCTTCGCCTTCAGCCTCGCGATCTGGATTTTCATCTCGGCCTGTCCCCACCTGCTGATGGCGATCTTCACCGGAAGCGCCCGGATGATCGCCGCGGGCCAGCACGCCGTGCGCGTCTACTTCTTCGGCTTCGTGTTCATGAGCTTTCAGTACACCGGGCAGACGACGTTCCAGGCCCTTGGCAAGCCGAAGCAGGCGATTTTCTTCTCGCTGCTGCGCAAGGCCTTCATCGTCGTGCCGCTGACGGTGCTGCTGCCCAAATGGCTCGGCGTCTACGGCGTGTTCGCGGCAGAACCCATCTCCAACGTCATCGGCGGGCTGGCGAGCTTCACGACGATGATGCTCACCGTCTACCGCAGACTGCCGGCGGACGGCGCCCCAGACGACACAAAATCATAAAACAAAAAATTGTAAAGCAAAAAGCCCCGGGGGTTCCCGAGGCTTTTCTGCATTTTTATAAGGGATCTCTTCGGATGCGGGCACGCCCCCCGCTTTCTTTAGAAATCAGCTTCTGAATCATCTAAAATTACGTTTCAGAAGATATTTTTTTTCTACCCATAGGGGTATGTGTTGTCAAGTACATTTTCTCAGATTTGATCTCAATTTTGCATGTAATTTTTCTATGCTTGATCTAAATTTTTACAAATGATAAAGTGTTTTTTATTTTATCCAAATACCGGCCGATTTAAACGATTTTCTTCCGAAATTTGTGAATAAATGTAAAAGTGTATATTGACTTTGTATCGGGATGACGATATAATGAAAACAACATCATTCTGGGAAATCAGAACGATGATCTTAGGTTTACACATTGCAGCGATTGATTATTTATAAGGAACAGACAGATGAAGAAAATTGTTAACGACGAACGACTCATGATCAAAATTTGCGATATGTATTACAATCAAAATTTAAGCCAGAAATCCATCGCCACGAAGCTCGGCCTCTCGCGCCCGACCATTTCCAGAATCATCAGTAATGCCCGCGCGGCCGGCGTCGTCACCATCACGATCAAGAACCTCGAAATGACGAATTACGTCGAGCTCGAGCACAAGATCGAATCGATTTACGGCCTGAAGGAGGTTGTCGTCGTCGACCATTACGACGATCCCGTCAAGCAGAAGGAAGAGCTCGGCCAGGTTGCGGCCGACTACCTGAAGCGCATCGTCGTGGACCGCGACGTCGTCGGCGTCTCCATGGGCTCGACCCTCTACGAGACGGCCAAGCACCTCGACGCCTGCTCGGCGAAGAACGTGTTCTTCGTCCCGATGATCGGCGGCATGGGACATCTGCGCAGCGAGCTGCACTCCAACACCCTCGTCCAGCTGATGGCCCGCAAATTTGGGGACGGCAAATTCATTCCGATGCACGCCCCGGCCCGGGTCGCCAACCGCACCATCCGCGACGAGTTTCTCCACGAAACCAGCATCGCCCGGGTGATCAAAATGTGCGACTCCCTGGACATCGCGCTGGTCGGCATCGGCTACCCGAACAAGACGTCGGCGATCATGGCCACCGGCTATTACACCGAGCAGGAAATGAACGCGATGAAAAAGGCGGGCGTGGCCGGCGATATCTGCATGCAGTTTTTCGACGAACACGGCGACACGGCGCCCTTTAAAAAGCAGAACACCGTCATCGGCATCGAAATCAAAAAACTCAGGAAGGTGCCCCACGCCATCGGCGTGGCCTCGGGCCTCGAAAAGCTCAACGCCATCAAGGGCGCCATCGAGGGGAAATACATCAACACGCTAATTACCGACGTCGACTGCGCGACGCAGCTGGCGGAGAATAATTAAATTATTTCTTTTGTTTATACCAATTTGTTTTATAAGGAGATTTGTTAAAATGGATGAAATACTCAATCTGGATTTAAACGACATGGCGCAAACGGAGTTTGACTGCTCCTGCGGGAGACATCACAACTTCTCGATTCACGACGTCGCCATCGGCAGTGGCACCATCAACAAGCTGCCTGAAATTGCTGCGCCTTTCAAAGAAGGCCAGATCCTGATGGTCTACGACAACAACACCTACGAAGCCGCCGGCAAACAGGCGCACCAGATCATGGTCGACGCTGGCTTTAACGTCAAGGAACTCTTGTTCGACCGCGGCGACGACATCCTGATTCCGGACGAATCCGTTGTCGGACGCATCCTCCAGGAACTCTCCGGCCCGACCCCTGAAGACACCCGCCTGATCGTCGGCGTCGGCTCCGGCTCCATCAACGATTCCTGCAAATACGTGTCATTCCACTGCCACCTGCCGTACATCATCGTCGGCACGGCACCTTCAATGGACGGCTACGTTTCTGACGGCGCCCCGCTGATGAGCGCCGGCAGAAAAATCTCCTACCCGGCACACCTCGCCTACGGCGTCATCGGCGACACCAACATCATGAAGGACGCGCCACAGGAACTGATCGCGGCCGGCTTCGGCGATGTCGTCGGCAAGATCACCGCATTGGCCGACTGGGATCTGGCCGTCAAGGTCAAGGGCGACTACCGCTGCAACACCTGTGTCACCCTCGTACAGCGCGCCCTGGACAAATGCTTCTCCAAATCCAACCTGCTGCCACAGCGCGATGAAGAAGCCATCAAATACTTGATCGAAGCACTGACCTTAACCGGCGTCGCGATGGCATTGATCCGCATCTCCCGCCCGGCATCCGGCGCGGAACACATGCTCTCCCACTTCTGGGAAATGGATTACGTCGACCGCGGCCTGAACCCGATCCATCACGGCACCCAGGTCGGTGTCGCCACACCGGTCATCGCCCGCTTCTTCGAAGAACTGGCCGACATCCTGCCGGAAGGCACCGGCGCACTCTGCCCGCGTCACGAAGAAATCGAAAAACTCCTCCGCGACGGCGGCGCACCGGTCTCACCGAAGGAAATCGGCATCTCGAGAGAACTCTTCCACAACAGCCTGCTCAAGGGCTACACCGTCCGTCCGCGCTACTCCGTCATGGAATTCGCGAAGGAACACGGCCGTCTCGAAGAAATCGCCGACAAGATCACCGCTGAACTTTACGACTAAGTCAATCTAGCGAAAGCATCTGCCTTCTGGCAGGTGCTTCCGCTTTGCTTTTTATCCGATTTGTAAACAATTTTAATATTAAGATGAAATAAAGGAGTCCTATGCAAGCGAAAGACCAAGCGTTAAAAGACATCAAGCTTTTTGTCCTCGACATGGACGGCACCGTCTACCTCGGTGAAAACCTGATCGACGGCTCCCTCGACTTCATTCACAAGGTCGACGCCGATCCCAATCGGGATTACATCTTCTTCACGAACAACGCGTCCCGCGTGCCGAAGGTTTACGTCGACAAGCTCGCCCGGATGGGCCTCGACGTCGACGAATCCAAAATCGTCACCGCCGGCGACGTCTGCGCGGAATTTTTAAAGGAAAACTACCCAGGCGCAAAAATTTACTTAAACGGCACGCCGCTGCTCGAAGAAAACTGGAAGGAAAAGGGCCTCAACCTCGTCCAGGACGACCCGGACGTCGCCGTCCAGAGCTTTGACACGACGATGACCTACGAAAAGATGGACAAGATCTGCCGCTACGTCCGTCACGGTGTCCCGTTCATCTCGACCCACATGGACATCAACTGCCCGACCGAGGACGACTACATGCCCGACAGCGGCGCCATGTGCGCGCTGATCACCGCCTCCACCGGCGTCGAACCGAGATACCTCGGCAAGCCGTGGAAGGAAACGGTCGACATGATCACGGCGATCACCGGCTGCCCGGCGGACAAAATGGGCTTCGTGGGCGACCGCCTCTACACCGATGTGGCCAC
>Ga0256406_1001214_pt1 | contig 42540 bp, 48 predicted proteins | sample RumenRJG_03DNA_FD_185986 | JGI IMG/M metagenome (GOLD analysis project Ga0256406, IMG submission 185986) | Bovine rumen microbial communities from Lethbridge, Alberta, Canada - RJG_03 | ecosystem: Host-associated > Mammals > Digestive system > Stomach > Rumen | place: Canada: Alberta | collected... | reverse complement strand
TGCCTTACATGTTCATTACTCCCTCTATGAGTTTGATTGAAAGACTATTAGCAGGGAAATGTGAACTTTGTGGTAAGGAGGCAAAGGTTGAAGTACACCACGTCAGAAAACTTTCAGAATTGAAAGGCAAGACTGAGTGGGAACGAAGAATGCTCAAAATGCACAGAAAGACGCTTATCGTTTGTGCAGACTGCCATAGCAAGATTCATAGCGACTAAAGCTAATGCTGTTACATATGGAGAGCCGTATACGCGGAGACGTGTAAGTACGGTTCGGGGGCAGACTTGTGAAAACCTACCTCCGTAAGGAGGCAAGGCGTCACGGGTCGAGCCTACGCATCACTAACAAGAAGATTGAGAACGACATGAAGAAGTTCTTTGCTGACGATAAGATCATGTCGTTCAACAAAGAGACTGAGAAGATGATCGAAGAGGAGGAGAAAACCAAGAAAGAACAGTCATCCAAGAAGGATGCTGCTTCGTCAACAGAGACCCCTTCACCCTCTAAGACTGATGAAAAGGCATCAAAGGCCAAGAACGAAGCTGCACCCAGGCGTCGCGGACGGAAGCCTAAGGGTGGCAAGGCTTAGACAAGGACAAAGGCATGCCAACTCATTATATATTGTGTTGGCAGCCTGCCTATCTATCACTTCATAACACCATAGACACTATGATTAACAAAGAACGACTGGTTGCTGCATATATCAGACATCTGGAGGAGCGTGAGCAACGCAGAAAAGCTGCCAGACACAACGTACAAGACCGGACCCTGACAAGGGAAGAGGTAGATAAGATCTTGAGCTATCAGCCAGACTCTGAAAGCCTTGAGCTTGCCCGCTTCCTGTTTATCATTATCTTACATACGGGAATGAGATACCAAGATTTCTGGCAGTCGTTGCCGGATGACCTCAGATTGAGATATCATCCTGCAAGAGTTAACCGATTTCTGATAAAACTTGCTGACTCGTGCGGCATTAAGAAGAAGCTGACTTGCATGATGGTGCGACACACATTTCTGAAGCATGAGGCCGAGAGTATGCGTGACCATTGTGCGGATTGCGAGTTCTATAAGCATAAGAGCGACGTTTTGAGATGGCTCAGACTCTGAGGTGAGAAGTAAAAAAGCCCATGACCAGTACGAAGAAGTGCTGTTCATGGGCTTTTAAAATGCTTGCGGGATTGAATAGCTTTTGCTACCTTTGCATCCAAAAGCAATAAGACAATGAGTGAGACAAAATCGATGAAGCCCGATAAGTGCTCTTGGTGCCAGGACGGAGGCATCATTGAGATATCATGATGAAGAATGGGGACAACCGTGCCATGAAGACAAGCTGCTGTACGAGTATCTGATGCTCGAAGCCATGTCTGCAGGCCTTAGCTGGAACCTGATGCTGAAGAAGCGGGAGATCTTTCATGCCTGCTTCGCTGACTTTGACTATAAGAAAGTCGCAGAGTTCAGTGAAGACGACTTTGAGCGTATACTCTCCTACCCTGGCATGATCCGCTCACGCAGAAAGATCGAGGCCATGACCAACAACGCCCGCTGTTTCATGGACATACAAAAAGAGTACGGCTCCTTCGACAAATACATTTGGCACTATACCAACGGCAACACCATCATTTACCGTTCACGCCTCAATGGTGAATGGATTACCAAGAACGAACTCTCCGATGCGGTTGCCAAGGACCTGAAGAAACGGGGCTTCAAATTCCTGGGCTCTACCCTAATCTACTCATACTTGCAGTCTATAGGTATCATTAATTACCATGAGACTAACTGTAAGATGTTTAAGAAGTTAGGAGGAATCGTTCAATAAAAAATATAAGGTGCAGAAAGACAGAGAAACCGCAAGAAGATACCGCGAGGCTGCCGTCAATGGCGATGTAATGGCAATGAACAACCTCGGCGTTTGCTACCATACAGGCAAAGGTGTGGTGGAAGACCATGCCATGGCTTTCTTCTGGTACATGAAGGCCGCTGAGCTTGGTGATACCTATGGCTGCTTCAATGTTGCCGAATGCTACTACAAGGGGGACGGTGTCGAGCAGAGCGATGAGAAAGCCTGCGAGTGGTACCTTAAGGCTGCCAACAAAGGCGACATGCAGGCTCAGGTCAATCTTGCCAATGCTTACTATCTTGGCAAAGGCGTAGAGGAAGACCACGTCAAAGCCAACAAATGGTGGATGGAAGGCGCCTGGCAGGGACATGTACAGAGCATGAAGAACCTTGGTGCCGACTACTGGAACGGTGACGGACTACCCCATGACGAGACAGAGTCTGCTTTCTGGTATGGCCTTGCGGCCGAGTCAGGCGACCCGCTGTCACAATTCTGCATCGGCTGGTTCTATTTGAACGGCCGTGGGGTCAAACAGGACAAGCGGCTCGGACTGAAGTGGATCCACAAGGCCACGGCGCAAGGCTATGAGCCCGCAAAGAACTTCTGCAAAGAGAATGGCTACAGCCTCTACTAAAGCTATATGTTACTTCCCATGCAGGCACGGAGCCGTGTTGTCGGGGCGATGCACCTTGCGGTTGCTGTTGATGACGCTACCCGGCTGTGAGAGTGTACGGCCCAGCAAGTCTGTGTCGTTCCAGCCGTACTTCCGATCCAAATCTTCCAATCTTGAGTGAAACATATCTGTCTCCTTTGTTTATACTATTACAGCGCAAAGATAACAAAAATCCGGATAATTTGGTAATCTCGGATATTTTTTGTACCTTTGTAAAAATCCACAAAATCTCATTAAGATACCAGTACAGGAAGAGTCAATCATTCTTCCCTTACTGTGTGCGGCATTCTCTGAATAATGCTCAGGATGCCTGGATTATGTATAACCTATAAAAAGCAAACGACAATGAAGAAGATTCTATCAATGGTATTAAGTCTGCTCGGAGTCGTCTGTGGTGTAAGCGCAAACGGCTATGTCACGACAGTAAGAGCAGGCAAGTTCGAAAGTATTACAAGACTTGGTACGGTTCAGCTTATCGATGTCCGTTCGAAAGACGAATATGACAAGGGCCATCTGCCCAAGGCTCATAACCTGGATATTGACCATAAAAGATTCAAGGAGAAAGCATTCGATATACTCAGTTTGAATCGCCCTGTTGCTGTATACAGCGACAAGGGTGAGCGAAGTGCCAGGGCTGCCGAAATCCTTGCCAAGAACGGCTACAATGTACTGAACCTCTATGGCGGGATGAAAAACTGGAAGTCTTATAATCAGACAAATACCAGCGAGTAACACAGTTAAAGCCCATGAAGGATTCTTTGAATCGGCTCATGGGCTTTTTTGTATCTACTTACATCACCGTTTGTCAAGAGCCAGCCATAGCGGAAGCCCTTCCTCATTGAGGAGCCAGCTCTTGCCATCAGCAATAAGAACCTTCCGGCCATCACTCAGGCAAGCATAGACCTTGTCACCGGCAAATTTGAAGTTCTCGATGGATAGCGTCTTGCTGATTTCCGTATTGTGGGTGACAATCTTCTTCCCTATGGTCAGTTTGTCATCTTCCTTTCCAAACGTGCTTATTAGCAGCTGTCTGAAGTCGACATACTGTTGAACATAGCATATTTGCTGTTCAACCGAAGAGTCAAAAGCCCCTTGCATATCGCCATGGTCCAACACCTGATAGGAATACTTGCTATGCTTGATGACTTCCATTCCAAAGAAGGTAACTATCATCCAACTTACTGCCTTCCCCTCGGCATCGTATACAATAGATGTCTGCCAACCGAAGACCTCGAAGAGTCGGTCGGCATCTTCAGCAACGGCTATCCATGTCTTATCGTTCTTGAATAGTACGAAGTGGGCATCATAATCGCCTTTGGAGAGTTCCACGAGCCGCGATACGTGTATGCGCTCGAATTTGTTAAATGCTTCTTTATAATTATTGTCTTGATTCGTAAACATCGTTTTTCTTTTTACACAAGAATGTCTTGTGAGCCGAAACCCACAAGACACATATAATAGATGAAGAAAGAAGAAACTAAGGTAACGGCAGCTCAAAAGTCTTGTAGACCTGTTTGCCCTCCTGGTCGATGAAGAACCATCGCTCGGCGCGGTAGGGATTGCCGTTTCCGTCTACTGATGCATAGTCAATCTTGACTTTCCATCCACTAAAAGGCCCCTTCTTCCCTGCCTTCATCACAAGCGAGCGGATTTCTGCCATACCTCTCATCTGACGCTCAGCCAGACTCATGACGTAACTGTCATCCGGATTGAAGCGTCGCATGTTGTCCGTGCGCTTCATGATGGTGTCGGTCACTGTCTGCAGCGTGCGTAATATGCCTTGCACCTCAGCCTTGGAGAAGTAGCCCGTCCCGAAGGCAGAGTCAGGTTCAGATGTAGCGATAATCTTCAGCTGCTGAGGATTGTCAATATTCAGCGTTAGGTTCTCCTTGGCGAGCTCAACCATCTTGTCCTTGGATGGACCGCATGACATAAGCGTCAGACAGCAGAAGAGAAGCATTATGATCTTTGTCATAAGATTTACTTTGAAGTTCATGATTACGGTATGAACCCAAAAGGGTTCATACCATGAAAGATTTTGGAAGCGACTAGAAGATCCCGTACTTCATAGAGAGGTTGGTGATGTTGCCGTAGGGCTTGAAGCGGATGCGCTTTGTTGCGGGAATGGTGATGACCTCACCCGTTTGCGGGTTGCGACCCTGACGCTCGGGGCAGTCCTGCACATAGAAGCGGCCGAAATCGGGGATATTCACTTCCTTGCCCTCCTTGAGCGCGTCGGAGATGGTGCAGAGGAAGGCGTCAACGGCTTTGAGCTCAGCCTTGTAGGGCATGAGTGACTTGAATGCGGCGGTCTTGATGATTGATTTCTTGTTCATATCGTCTGGATTAGTTGTTGTTGATTCGATGGATTCAGTTAATTCGGTCGGTTCCGTCTCTTCGGGTAAAGCCTTCACTTCAGATGACGGTTCGTTCTCCGACGTTGAAGTCGGGCACGATGTGCGTTTTGTCTTCCGAAAGACGGAGGTAAGCTTTTGACAGAGTGCCGTTCTCACTGTTGAGAATGACAGGTTTGGATGTGATGCCATAGGTAAGTATTTCTTTGAGTTCTTCAAGTGTCACGTCATGTCCCTTGACATGCCGCCAGACGGACATGTGGTAAGGTTCACCAACCTGATGATGGTTGCAGCAGTTGAAGGCCACCGGGCTGACAAGCACGTCGTCGCCGCAGAGCGGACACTTTCCTACGATTGATGTCAGCGACATGCCGAACGACTCGTTCTCCGTGAGAATGGCAGAGAAGATCCGCCCCTGCGAATTGAAACAGCCGTCAATGATGGTCGGATGTCCGTCAAGATAAGCCTCCAGCTCATCCGGTGTGATGAATCGGTGCGAGAGAATGCCGTTGCAGTGGAACTTGCAGGTAGGATGTTTGCCCAGACTGTTCTCACAGAAGTAGCCTTTGCTTGTGATACGAATGCGGCCGCCACAATGTGGACAGCGATGGGCAAGGAACAGGCCCTCTGCCATGACCTCCACCTTTCCGTTCTGAACCTCAAGGTGAGCGAGATACTGTTTTCCCGTCTTGTCCTTCATCGTTAGGATGCGTGACCGACCACTTTGGCAAAGCTCGCGTACAATGTCTTCAGTGATGGTCGTCCCACGAATCTGCTTGTCGACAGCGAAGACGCATGGCGTCACCGCATTCAACTGATTGTCGCATTCCCATCCCTCGTCTGAGGGTATGATACAACCACCACAGACAGGGCATTTTAAAATAAGATTTGTGTTCATGTTGCTATTGAATATTTTAATATAATAGTTTGCTAACAAATAATATACACGATTTATTTAAAGTATTTATTAAAGGTATTGCCAGTCACGGATAAGCCCGCTCACAATATACTTTCCAGACATAACGGTCGCCCATCCTTCCGGGTCAAGCCCATACCAAAGATCACTCCAAGAGTATGTCTGAATCTGCCAGGCCAGCAGCCACAGATCCGTGTTGATAGACTCCAAGCGAGTGACAATCTCATTGGCTACATAGTATCTCTCTGCCGAGTTGAGCAGGTTAACCTTATGCTTTTCCGTCTTACCATCCGAGTTCGTAACATCATAGCTGCCCGAAGTTACAAGCTGCTTCATGAAGGGATAGAGTGATAGCATTTGTGTAGTAGCATCCAGAAGCTCGTCAGAGACCAGTGTCGCAATGGCCGTTCCCTTGAGGTTGCCTGGGATGGAATTTTTGACCAACGACATGTTCTTCGGAATCTCTACAGCTACAAGCTCCGTGGCCCGCTTGATCTGATAGAGGTTCTGCATGGCACCTTGAGCATTGGACAGGTAACTGAGTACCTTCTCCTCCACCTGGTGCATTCGTTCCATGGCCAGTGTCACGGCAGCCTCTGTGGCGATGATCTGCTGCTGTGTCTTCTCACGTTTCTTGAACAGATCCTTGAGCATCTGCGTCTGCGTAAGTACGGCCCCTGTCAGTGTCGGGTCCGTCTGCTGGGCATTGCCTTTCAGAACAAAGCCCGCGATAAAGGCAAGGCATAGAATCTTCTTTTTCATGGCATACATTATAATAACGTATCATTATGAGCATCGTTAGCAGTCAGTCATCTGTGAAATGCACTTTTCTGCTCATTGCGTTCTCTCATCTCCTGCCGGATGCGACTGAGGTTCTCATCCCGCTGAAACTTCGTCTTCAGTTGCAAGGCTTCCAATGGCATTCCCCGGACGACATCGTTCCAGTCCTTATAGTTCAATGGCGGCTTCCACATTTCCGAACGACCTGACAGCCTTAAATGCTTCGACAGTTCCATGGCATTGGCCTTTCCGATTTCCATCTCAATCTGCCTTTCGTCTGTCTTGATTTGTAGTTTATCTCCGACCTGTACCACTCCAAGGCTTATGCCGTCCACGACTCCAGCCATACGCATGCCGTAGACGCGACCGGCAAGATCGTTGTCGAAGCAGTCCACAGCCTTAGCCAGACAGAAGTGGTCCATCACGTTACTTACCTGTCGGTTAGATAAGGCACCACCGACAGAGACAAACGCAGAGTGCGGCAGGTCAATCTTTGCCCGGTTCGCCTGATAGAATGCCATCGCATCGTAGGCCGACTCACAGAAGTAGACTCGGTTTACGTTCTCCGGATTGTTGAGTGCTGAAGGTATACCAGTTACCCACATGGCCGTAGTAGAGTTTGTTCCGGCAGCCTTGCCCTTGAAACCTCGGTCACCGCGTAACTCATAACCGACAACCTTGTCATTCCCTGGCTCGCGATAGGGAAAGCCGATTATCGGAAGACCAAACTTGTTCTGCGTGTCGCGGACAATAGAGATATGGTTACTGAACAGGTTGATTGTCTCCTGGGTGAGCCCCCTTTCTTTCAAGATGCCCATGGCATAGTCAGGATTGGAAGAGATTGGCTCACCAACATACCGCTTGGGGTTGAATTCTTGGGCAATGGCGCCGAGAGAATTTGCATATACGCGGTTATCCACAACTGGCATGTTGGCAAAGTCCGCCATCACCTTGCCGATCACCTCCCATTGGTTACGGCCAACCTTATTGAAACGGTACAAGTTCTCACTGATGAAGTCGACGACATCACCTTTTGAACTGCCGTTGCGGTGAAAATACCGCTGCATCTCTTTCTCCCTGGGATGAGAGATGATGATAGCATCTAACTTGCCGCCATGCGCATCAGGCAGGATGAGTTCGATGTACTTCCCCACCCCGGCATGTCGATTCAGTTGATATCCAAGATGAAAGGCAACATCATCAATGCCCACCTGACGTTTGAGGTCCTTAAAACTTAGCATAGTAATAATAGTTAGAAGTTAGGAATTAGGAGTTAGAAGTTAAGCTACAGTTGGAGTAAGAAGTCTGAGATTTCATTTGCTCAACTCCTAACCCCTATCTTTTAATTCCTAACTATAGTTTGAGTCCTTTGTGCTGCTCCGCCTGTTGCTTACGGATCTCACGAACCTCGTTGACGAACTTACGGGCAACAGTGTCATGCAGTATCTGTTCCTTCACCGCACCGGCTGGCATCAATTCATAACGCATACCGTCTATCTTAGGAATGTTCTTCATACCCAAGTCTTTTCCCTCGAAGGAGGCACGTACTGCATAGCCACCGTCCATCTTCTTGATGATGGCTGCGTCGTCAAACTTTGCAGAGAGGGCGATGTCCGACGGTTGCTTCCAGTCCTGCTTGGCTACATCACGGTTGGCATTGAGGTCTACCTTGCTCATGTTGGCTGAGAGGATAGGCTGCTCGCCAAGGGCAATCTTTTGCTCGTCAATCTTCTGAAGGATCATCTTCGAAGCCTTATTGACATCAGCCATGACCGAGACGATGAATTTTGGATCTTCACGCAGCGCGTTGATCCAGCCCTGCACGTAGCAGAGGTTATTGTCCAATATCCGCTTGTCAAATCCCATGGCATTGCCTACCATAGCAGCCGTGAGCTCTGCCACGAGCTCTTCCTTGGCATACTTTGGGTCGCCGAAGCGCGTACCCTTCTCACGGTTCAGACGGTTGGCCGTGCCCGTGGAGTGCGTCATTTCATGCAATGCAGAGGAGTAATACTCCATACCATCCTTGAAAATCTCCTCGGCATTCTTACCAATGTTGAATTGTTCCTTCATCGGCAGAATGACAAGGTCACGGGCCGGAGAATAGAAAGCACCATCCACAAGTCGGTCGGTCTGTACACGGCAGATCCACTCCTGGCGCTCGAACATACGGTCAAGGGCGCGGTTCTCGTACATTCCTGCCTTGTCACGGAGCTGAGGACCTTTGAAGCGGTCAACGATGGCATCATATTTTTCCTTGTTAACCTCTTCGAGATTCGTCTGTTCAATGTTAAATACATGGAAAGCGCGTAGGAAAGGACGTACCTCACACTTTGCCTTTTGGTCACTTGACATCTGCTTGTAGTCAGACTCCGAGATTCGTTTGCCGTTGGCATCCTTCACATTGAGGTCCCAGTAGATGACAGGCATGGCCTCGGCACCCTTCTTGATACGGATGTTCTCCCGCTGCGCCTGAAGGAACGTCATGTAGACCGGAGTCTTGTAGCCGTTCATGGCAGTATCCATCTGAAGGAAGAATGAGTTGGTGCCCGAGTAGTTGCGACCGTTCAAGTTTTGTGGCATACCGAGCATCGTTCCCTTTCCGTTCGTCCATCCCTGTTTCCAGTCGGAAGCCTTGATGGACTGGAGTCGCTCAATGACCTGCTGGCTGAACTTCTCGATAGCCTTCTCACCACTGTTCTTACGCTCTTGACTGTCTTTAGGCTTGTTGCTGTTATCCATATAGGTATTATAGTATTAGTTTAGCGTTAGTAGTTAATTAACTAAGAACCAATATGTTTATATTTTGTTCCAACTCTATAATCTCACATGATATAGAGTTGGAACTATTATCTATGCAAGAGCACCTGCCATCTCTGGCTCATAGTCGTCCCCGTCATCATAGATGCGGTTCTCGGTCTGGTCGAGGAACAACTCGGCATTGAGGTCGTCGGGTTCAATGCCGTGGTCATCGCACCACTGGAGATAGACGGGTGCGTGCTCACTGAGGAGAACAAGTTCGGCAAAACCGATCTTGCCGTTCTGCTTCATCTGATAGAGATCTTCGATAGAATACTGCATAAGAAAAATAGATTAAAGCCCTTCCCCCAACCCCACTCTCAAAAGCCCTCTCCCTTAATCCCTCCCCCAAAGGGGGAGGGTGGATATGCTTCAAGAGGTATGAAGGGCGGGCTGAGTAAATGTATGTGTTGATAAAATAGGTAATAGGCTAGCGCTTGAACGACTGCTTGGCAGATACCTTTTCTGCCTTCAGCTCCTTGATCTCATTGTTGAGATAGCGGGCAGCAAGCTGTTCCTTCGTGGCAGTCTTTGTAGAGAAGAGCGCTTGCTTGTCGTGCCAGGAGAGAATGTGCTTACTCGTCTGGCCTTTCTCACCGAGATCTGCTGAGACAGTCCACTGGCCGTCGCGTTGCTTGATGACCTTCACATCCTTCACGCCCTCCTCCAACTTGAACTGGTTGTAGAAGGAAGCCATGTGAAGCTGTTCGGCGAAGTTCTTCTCAACGAGCTTGGCAGGAGTCGTCACACGGTCGAAGTAAGCGTTCAAGTCTTCGTGCGACATCGTGCGACTCATCTTCTGATCACCGACCTGTGTGTAGATCTTGTACTTGCCGACATCGTCACGCGATTCATCGTGTTCCTTGTAGATGACCATCCTGTCGATGACGCGACCGTCTGAGAGCTTGTTGTCGGCCTTGAACTCTTCGGGTGTTACCTTCTTCTGCAGTTTCGTAGGATAGTAGTTCTGCATCAGTGCCTCGATGGTAGTCTCACGCTTCTGATAGGCAGCCACATCCTCCAGCTTCATGAGCTGAGGGCGGAGCTGGTTGCCGTCAAGCCGTGCCGTGAAGTACCACTTGTCGGGGTTGAGATTGCTTTGGAAGGCATGACCATGAGTGACCTTCTCCCCATTGACTGTTACCATTTGAGGCTCACGGCGCTTGGTCTCCTTCTGATCCTCGGACTGCTTCTCGGTTGTCTCAGAAGTCTTTGCGGGCTTCTCAGCCTTGACCTTCGTCTCAGCCTTGACTTCAGCCTTGTCGGCCTTGGTCTCTTGTTTCTTGGGTTCAGTTTTCTTTTTCATGTTATCGGATAGTTTTTGATTATTCTTAACCGCCACTGGCATATCGACGATGGCAATACGATTGCCCGCACGAATCATTTTCGGCAGACAGATATCAAGCTTGTTGTAGGGAAACTCAGCGATTAGCGATCCGTCTTGCTTGAGCCGTGGCTTCTTAGCGTCAATGCCGAGTACGTCAGAGAGTTTCTGCGCATCCTCATTCAAAGCGCGGTATTTGTCACCGTTACGCATAAGTATCAGTGTGTCCGGATGCTTGCCTTTGAAGTACTCGTATTGTTGCTGCGGAGTATCGGCCTTGTTCCTGACTTCTTTCTTCGTGTTAGGTTCAACTTGTTTCTTTTCCATGTTAGTAGCGAGTTGGTTAAACTGGTAGTTCCTGTTCGTCAGATGATTCTTGGTATGTCCGAGGACGGCGAGCATCGTATCAGGATGACCTACCGCCTTGATGGCAGCACCTGCAGTATAGCCGGTGTCCAGCACATTATCTATGATAATCGGTGTGAACATCTGCGGCACTTGTCGGTACAGACTGAGTTTCAGGTATATGCCTTCGGGCTTGAGGTCATTCTTCTTGGCATAGTGCAGCGGCATGTGAGGACGGCAGGACAGAATGTCCCATGTGGGGATGCTGGTACGACGCGAAAGTTCCTCTGCAAGAGCCTTGGTATAGACTGCCTTGCCATGATGGTTGGGTACGGGTACTAATACACAGTACTTCCCTTTAGCCATCTCCCTTATGTTACCAGCCATGAGCTCGGCAGCCAGCCTGATGCTTTCTTGTTTTCCGTCTTTCAGTCCATGAGCCAGCTGACGGACCTTCGGGTATGGAGCTACGGAGGTGAACGTACATTCTTGCTTTTGAAGCATGATGATAGATAAAGTTTCATAGGTCGGAGGTTTGAAGAATCTATGAAGTAGACCCAAACTACATCTTGAGTCCTTGCTTCTTCTCTTCCTTCTTCTTCTGCTCCTCAGTCATATTGACGTTTTCCTCATGACGGAGCTTGTCAACCACCTGCTTGTATTCCCACCGGTTCTCATCGGTCTGGACGTAACCCATATAACCCTCGTTGGCATCATCGTAGCGGATGGCCTCCTGCCGTTTCCATTCTTCCATGTCTCCCTTGACAACCTTGAAGCCCTGGGGCTCGCGAAGGTCAACACCGACAGTCACCTTCTCGTGTCCGACCTCCAGTTCGACAGGTTTGCCTTCCGTGGCTGCTTGCCTTTGGTTAATTCCTAGTGCAATGTCCTTGACTTTTTCGAGTTCCTGGAGTTTTTTATTCATTTTAACAGTTGCTACATCGCGGTAGATCAGACAGTTCGTCTCCTTGTCCAACTGTACGTAGCGGAGCGTGCGGTCGGTACCCCTGTGGAACTCCTTCTGGATAGCCTCACCTCCTCGTACGCGTTCCAGTTCGGCATCGTTGAGACGAAGACGGTTGTCAAGATGTCTATGCATCTGATAAGTAAGCAGTTGCAGCTGCTCGTTCTTGTCATAGACGAGTTGGATCTTCATTGGAATTTCCATCTCTCTGCCATGGATGGCAGGCACGCGTAGACGGAGCATCGGAGTGAGCTGACCACTGAGGATAGCCTCTCGAAGCAGGTCGGGCATCTGGGCGAAATCTTTCTTGGTAATGCCAATTCTGGCGAACTTCTCAAACGGAATCTGTTCGTTCTTCATGATTATTCAGGTTATAAAAATGTGTTTGTGTGAAATATTCTTCTTATCTTTGCGTAGCAAAAGCCACTAACCGCATAAATAACACACAAACACAAGCCTTATGACAAAGTACTTACGTTGTGCTTCCGGGCTGCTCACATTATTAATATGTGTATCAGTCCAAGCCCAGTTCTACACGGTTGATTTCGTCAATCCAAACATTGACACGTTGTACAAATCAAAAGATCCATTCGCTCATAGAAGCGACTCGGTGGATCTTTCGCCATCTTCGCGATTTCTAATCGCAAAGTTAGGAAGAAAATTGACTGCTTCCAACTATAGACCAAAGAAAAATGCGGAAAATGCAGAAAAAAAGTTTTCGCGGCCTGCCTCAAAAGAGTCTAAAATGGTCGGATTTCCCTCTCTAAATCTCACTGACAGCCTCTTCTTAGAGCTTATTAAGAAACGCCTAAACGTCTGTATGCCACTTGATTACATTCACTATACATCGACCTATGGCTACCGCAAGGACCCCTTCGAGAAGTGCAGCCGCTTCCATGACGGCATCGACATGCGAGGCAAACACGAGTTAACATACTGCATGTTACCGGGCAGAGTGGTCAAGGTGAGATACAGCAATACCGGCTATGGCAATCATGTCATTATCGAGCATGGACGGCTGCGTACCCTCTATGGCCACCTTGAAGAGGTCTATGTCAAAGAAGGTATGGAAACAGAGGCAGGCACTGTCATCGGACTAACTGGTAAGAGTGGGAAGTCCACAGGCTATCATCTTCATCTTGCTCTCCATAAGCTTGACAGCAAGGGACAATGGGTCAGCGTCAACCCGCAGCCTTTTATTGAGACACTCAATGATTATATCAATGAACTGAATGAAGTCCTTCGTAAACTTCAAGGAAAGGATGCCCTGTCATCTGTAGCAGGAAGACCTCTCACTATAGCCAACCTCTATGATGAGATTCAGCGACAAGGCTTGAAGTTTCCCAAGATTGTCCTTGCCCAGGCGCTGCTTGAAAGTGGTCACTTCAGTTCCCGACTAGCCCAGGAGCAGAACAACCTCTTTGGTCTGAGACTGAGAAACGGCAGTTATGCAAGTTTTGGTCATTGGTCAGAATCTGTTGCCGCCTACAGGGACTGGGTGCAGTATAAGCACAGACCCAAAGAAGACTATTATCAATTTTTGTGCAGGATTCGTTATGCTGCCGATGGCTACACCTATATTAATAAGGTGAAACGCATCGTAAAAGGCCTGTAAGCACCATTTTTTGCCAGTGGTCGCATGCGCTATGTTAACTCGTGTGGGAACAAGGGCAATTTCCTGTATAAAAATGAAGAAAATCAGGCAAAATCAAGCAGATTTATAACTTAATACTTGGCATTAGTTGCGAGTATGAAGAAAAAGTCCTAACTTTGCGATAGAAATCGTGAAGATGATCTTCGCTCGGCAAAATCGGAACAAGTTCCTTTTGCTCTCGCTTGCATCATCTTTGCAATGTCAAAATACGACAAAGAACAGTAGACCACTACGGTCATATTAATACTTGTTCGGGGCCCAGCATCCTCTTATAACCGGCCTACCAAAAGGAGCAACCCATTACAGCTTAAATTTTATTGCATGATGACATGCGTATGGCTTCCTGTGAGGTCATATACAGCTGTCTTATGCCGCTGTCAAGACAAGTATAACACAAATACAATATGACCTATGAACACAGTCTTTAAACAACGCGAACGCAAAAGCAACCTGATCATCGTCTGCGCCAACCAGAAGGGCGGAGTCGGCAAGACTTCCCTCTGCGCATCCCTGTGCAACCATTATGCCGAAATCAGACACAAGTTCTGTGCCGTCGATACCGATGCCCAGCGCAGTCTCTGGAAACTCCGCGAGGAGAACAAGCAGGACCATCCCAATCTCCAGGAACCATACTTCATCTACCACTTCGATGACCTCGACAGTGAGAAGTTCACCACCGAACTGATGGAAGACCTTCGTGACGTGGACGGTGATGTCTTCATCGATGCCCCCGGCAGTCTTTCCAAGCCCGGTATGATCCCGCTCATCAAAGGTGCCGATGTCGTACTGATACCTTACAGCTACGACGAGAACACCGTTCTTTCCACTATCGCCTTCATCCGCTTCCTGAAGAGCATCTTCAAGGACAAGGAAGCCTTGATGCCGAAGATCATCTTCGTCCACAACCGCTACAATGCCAAATGGGGACGCAAGGAAGACTTTGCAGCGTGGGAACTTACCGACAAGGGTTTTGCCGAGTTCGGCACACTGGCACCCCGTGTCCCTCTCACCTCTGAGATGACCCGCGTGAACACCTTCTATAACACGCCTAAGCTCAAGGAACTCATCGCACCCCTCTGTGATTTCCTCGACAAGGAAGTCTTCAAGATCAACCAGAAGTAACAGACGCATAACACGACTAAAAAAACAGCCAAGAACCATGCATAACTCCACCGAAGTCAAGAACAGTTACGGAAACATCCGTGACATTGTCAACGAAGCCAACGGCGGCAACGCCGACGCTTCGGCTTGGGTGGGACGGCGTAGGAATGCAGAGCCAACGCGGAAGAGCCCAGTTGAAAAAGAAGAGGCAAAGATACCAACCAAGCTTTCCGAACGACACACTGTAGACATCAACAGCGACAAGAAATCTGAGAAGACCAAGAAGTCAAAGACATTAACACAAACACAAAACAATGCCGAACGATCACCATCTTCTGTCATTGCCCCAACCGATACCGGCACACTTCCCGACTGGAATGAGTTTCTCAAGAGGCTCAGTGAGCGAAGGTCGATGAAGGACAAGGGTCTGAAACGTGCGGTTCTGATGCCTGACTACATCATTGATTCGCTTCAGGCCGGATTCGGACGGCACTCTTCCGACGTGCTCTGCATCCTCGCCGAATGGTTCATTGCCGCCAACAGGAAGAATATACTCCGGTACATATCTGACAAGAGCGGAATCCTATAATACGATAACCGTAACACTAACATCATATACCACCCTACCCCATTATGAGTGACTATCTCAACAATATCCCCAAGCTGAAGCGGCGTCCGAAAATTTGGACTACCGAGGATGACAACATTCTCCTGGAACAGTTCCGAACAGTCAGAACGAAGGATTTAGCCCGGGAACTCAAATGCGATATGAGCACGATTAACTACCATGCCCGTAAGCTCGGTCTCACCAAGGAAAACAGTTGTAATCGTAATGACGAGTTAAGGAGACTGCTCAAGCAGGAACATCTGAATATGAGCTATAGTGAGATAGCCAGACGGACGGGCGTAACCCGTACTACCGTATGCCTGGTAGCTAAGGAACTTGGTATCAAGCACACGTATGAGCAGAAATGTGCCAAGATCCGTAACGGACTGAATAAGGCGTACAAGAAAGAGCGCAGAAGAATCCTCTATGGCCTTGAACAGGAGACCGGATGGAAGATTGGGTGTAACAAGACCAGGAATAATCTGCGCCGAAAACTTAAACAAGATGGATATATAGTCGATGAATATGACATCAATATACTCTATTATACCGACGACCTCATCCGACATCCCCTGAGGGAGCAGAACGGAGAGGCACTCGGGTTGAGATTCATGCCATTGCCGGATGAGTCTGCAGAGGAAACGGATTCTTCTTCAGCATCTCTTGCAGCCTCCGACGATGATCATGCCATGCCGAATGAGTCTGCGGAGGAAACGGATCCTTCTTCAGCATCTCTCGCAGCCTTCGGCATCGGCGAAGACAATAACCAATAACAACATAAACACAAACCATGAAAAAGCACAAACACAACGTGAACTACACAGACCAGGCACCCCGTTTGAATGAGCAGGAGCTCGACCGCATCACAGCCGAGAACAGCCTCATGGCATCCATCAACGCAAAGGTTGACGGACTGAAGGAAGACTTCGAGGCTCTCAATGCCATGAACCCGCAGCTCGCCAATTATCTTCTACTCACCTATGGCGTCGCAACCCTCAGGAACTTCTCCGGATGTCTGAAACAGACCCGCGATGCCATCTACGACCTTGACGAGATCCTCTGAACTATCATCTATCAAAATTACTGTACCATGCAAATCACAGGTAAAATCACAAAAGTCCTGCCCGTCAGGACAGGCATGACGAAGAAGGGCGGCACATGGGCGGCCCAGCAGTTTGTCCTCACCACCGATGTCGAGCCGAAGGTATCCATCTTGCTTGAAGTGTTCGGGCAGAAGGAAATCGACAGTTATGGTCTCGCAGAAGGCCAGACAGTAACGGTGACCTATTCCCCCTATGTGAACGAGTCCGGCGACAAGGTGTTCGGAAAGAACAACGTCTCTGCTGTTGAACACACGGACAACCCAATGACTGACGTATCATGAATTTCTCGACGATATTGATTATCGTCATCATCGGGTACGTCATCCTCTATGTCGGCATGATTGTCTATGACCTTTTCTTCAAGAAGGACCTTACGGCATTGATGCCCAAGCCTGAAGACGAGGACATAGACATCTCCGACGAGGCAGGGAAGTTCCAGCCCATACTGATCGAGAAGGAACGCCCTGCCCCACAACCAGAGGAGAAACCCATTGTTGACGAGCCGCCCAAGCCGCTAAACAAAGGCGACGGACAGGCACAAGAAGAAAAACCACCCAAAGAAGAAGATGCAGACGGTGCAACTACTGAGGAAGAGTCTCATGAGAAATCTCTTAATGAGCCCAAGGATAAAGATGTTGAGGATGACCAACCGAGAAACCGCAAACCACTTTCAGAAGTGTCATCCTCAGAGCCATCCTCCTCTAACACTCAAAAGGGCAATGTGAACGTAAGTTCAGATCCTGACCGTGTCAAAGAGCTTGTCGCAAATCTCAGAAGACAGGCAGCAGCTGTGGAGATAACGGATGAGTCTGAGGCTGACAAGAAAGAACCAGCCGGAGACAAAAAGGTGCAATCACCCGCAAAGGAGTCCGACTTACATTCTCCCTCAGAGTCTGAACAACCACACGAAGACAGTGTCATGGCTCCACAGCCCCAAGTTGTCAAGTCCAAGGCTGCATCGGGCATAGACTCGAAAAATCAGGCTGAACAGCCAAAGACAACAACTGAGACAGAAGACTACCGTACAGTACTTCACATGCGAGTTCACATCAATGAGGAAGCAAAGCATACGCGTTTCTCTGACTTCATGACTGCCGAGGAGCTCAGTAATGCTGTGAAGAAGGCTGCTGAGGATCCTGAGGAACTCGCCCTCAGAGAGATTGAGAATGGCTGGCGTCTCTGTCGCATAGAACAAGAGAACGAAGAACTCGAAGCTATGAAGGCAAGAGGTCAGTTGGCAAACAATGCAGCGCCCAATGTCACCATCGGTAAGCTAAGTAAAGAATAGAATGAATACCTCTTTTCATTGATTTTTATCATATAAAGATTGTTCGAAACAGCCTCCGGAAGAAGGCTGTCCGCCGTGAGGCGTGAGGGACAAGAGGAAGCGTCCTCGACATAGCCCATCTTCCATTTTCTATTGTGGTCGTTAATTTGCAATTTCGTAATCTGTAAAACAATTTATGATCAAAAAGATTGCAAATTCTATCACGAACTCTGTCGTCAGCGGATGGCAGAAATTGCCTAAGAAACGTATTTTGACTTTCGTCGGCATGTTCCTTTTCTGTGCCGTAGCTACCTTCGCTCAGAGCAAAGGTGCTGGCGGATTCTCTACCGCCATTAAGGAAGTCTCAAGCTATGAGGAGCCCGTGGGCAACCTTATGAAGGCAATCGCAGCAGTCATTGCTTTGGTCGGTTCGTTCTCAATCTATTTCAAGATGCAGAACGGCGACCAGGATGTCAAGAAGGCTATCATGCTCACCATCGGTGGTTGTGTCGCTTTCCTTGCAATGAGCCAGGCTTTGCCTTTGTTTTTCAAGTAGTTTAAGCGTTTCGTTAAGGTATAGGTGTAAGGATATTGAAGCCGACTTCGGCTTCAATTTCCCCACCTTTTATCAAAGACTATTCAACTAAAAAGTAAATAAAAATGGAGATAAATTACAATGGCTATCCTGTCTTCAAAGGTCTTCAGAAGCCTCTTGAGTTCATGGGTATCCGCGGAAGGTTCCTAACACTCGCTGCCATCGTCATCGGCGTGAGTTTTCTGTCATTCCTCCTGTTCTCCATCATCTTCGGCAAGCTCGCTGGGTTCATTGCGATGCTGGCAACGATTGCCGTCGGCCTCGTCACAATCTATGTGAAGCAGCGCAACGGGCTACATAATAAAAAGCGGTATAAAGGTATATATTTTTTCACGAGAATGTACGAACATTAAGTATCGGTCATTAACTCTTAACTCCTAACTAACATCAGATGTCAACTTTAACCAAGCGACCTCTTGACAATCTCTTTGCCCAACTCCAGGACATCAAGGATGACAGCGGTAAACTGATGAACACTGTTCTCTTCTCAAAGAATGGTGCACCTTCTGTCATTATCGAGATAGAGAACCCCGTACAGCAGTATGCTACGGATGCCACATCGTATATGGTCTATACGGATGTGCTGAACAATATCGTGCAGACCTTGGGAGAAGGTTATGCCTTGCAGAAGCAGGATATCCTCTGCAAGCAGGCCTATCATCACGACATCACACCCGATATGGAGTTCTTGACTCGCAGCTATTTCAACTACTTCAACGGCCGTCCCTACACGGAGATCCGTACTTATCTCATCATCACCCAGGAGACGGTCAAGTCCGCCTTCATCAACTATGATCCGAAGACATGGGCCGATTTTCACAATAAGGTTGACAAGGTGATGGACATTTTGAAGGAGCGTGGCATCTGGCATCGTAAGTTGAATAAGGCGGAGGTCGACGAGTATCTCCACCGCTTCATGGCGTTCAACTTCAAGTCGGGTCCGTTCTCCATGCAGAATTTCAAGGCGGGTGACGACTGTCTCAAGATGGGCGACAGAGTGGTGAAATCCTTCGACATCGTGGATGTGGACGAGATCGACCTCCCGGCTCTTATCAAGCCCTATCAGCCCGTCGCAGTCAATGGTTATGTCATCGCTACGGATCTTTTGTCATTCCTGAGTGAGATTCCCGACGCCGACTGTGTCATCTACAATCAAGTGATACAAATTCCTCAACAGCGCAAGCTCTTGAGAAAGCTGCAAGGCAAGGCCAAGCGACACGGCAGTATGCCCGATCCGAGTAACCGCATCGCCAAAGCGGATATTGAGGCAGTATTGGATGTTCTTGCTCAGGATAGTAAGCTGCTCGTCTATACGAACTTCAACCTGATGGTGAGTTGTCCGATGGACAAGCTTACGCCAGTGACAAGCTACATCGAGACGAAACTTTATGAGTGCGGCATCTTTGCCAGCAAGTGCGCCTACAACCAGTTGGAGCTCTTCCTGAGTTCCTTCCCCGGCAATGCCTACAGCTTCAATCCCGACTATGAGCTATTCCTCACTTTGTCGGATGCGGCCCTTTGCCTCTTCTTCAAGGAACATCTGAAGCACAGCGAGGATACACCGCTGAAGACCTACTACACTGATCGTCAAGGCCTGCCTGTATGCATCGACATCACAGGTAAGGAAGGAAGAGTGAAGATGACCGACAACAGTAACTTCTTCTGTATCGGCCCAAGTGGAAGCGGAAAGAGCTTCCACATGAACAGCGTCGTCCGCCAGCTTTTGGAGCAGGATACAGACGTTGTCATGGTTGATACGGGTGACTCTTACGAGGGTATATGCCGATACTTTAAGGGAACTTACATCACCTACTCCAAGGAGCATCCTATTTCAATGAATCCATTTAAGATCACAGATATCGAGTACGGCCAAAACTTCGGTGAGAAGAAGAACTTTCTCAAGTCCCTCATCTTCCTCATCTTCAAGGGCAGTGAGGCTCCCTCGAAGATTGAAGACAAGATCATCAACCAGACGATTGTGGAGTACTACGAGAACTATTTCGAGCCGTTCCATAAGTTTACGGATGACGAGCGTGAGCAATTGAGAAAGCGATTGCTGCTTGAAGATAAGAAAAATGGCACGTATGAGAAGCACGAGAAAGAACTGGAAGACAGGTATAAACATTATGAGTATGGCACATCTGATGAAAGTGAAGCATCCGAAGGTTTATCTGCCTTTGACGGACAGAATATTGGAGACGATAGTCTCGGTTTTGCTGCTGACGGTTCTATGGCCGACGATGATTCTGTACATTCTGTTCAGGGGAAAGAAGACTACGCCAGGATCCAGCGCAAGGTGAACAAGCTCCATGACCTTATTAATGACAGGGCCGCCTCAGACGGCGAGAAGGTAGCGGCAAACAAGCAGCTTATGCGCCTGATGCCGCAGCTCATTGAGGGCAACTATCTCATCGCCATCGAAGAGCGCATTGACAAGATGGAGAAGCAGCGACAGAAACTGCAAGTCAGGGAGCTCAACTTCAACAGCTACTATGAGTTCGCCTTGGAGCGCATCCCACAAATCATGGCCGAGAAACACATAGCCTTTGACATTGACAACTTCGCGGCCATCTTAGAGCAGTTCTATAAGGGCGGAGAGCTGGAATGCACACTCAACAACGATGTAGATGCAAGTCTTTTCGATGAGAAATTCATCGTATTCGAGATTGACAAGATCAAGGATGACCCGATACTTTTCCCTATCGTGGTGCTTATCATCATGGATGTTTTTTTGCAAAAGATGCGCATAAAAAAAGGAAGAAAAGCACTCATCATTGAGGAGGCGTGGAAAGCCATCAGCTCGCCGACCATGGCAGAATACATCAAGTACCTATATAAGACGGTGCGTAAGTTCCACGGTATTGCCGGTGTCGTCACGCAGGAGTTGAACGACGTGATTGACTCCCCTATCGTTAAAGAAGCCATCATCAACAATTCCGATGTAAAGATACTGCTGGATCAGAGCAAGTTCAAGGACCGCTATGATGCTATCAGTGCCATACTTGGCCTTACTCAAGTGCAGAAGCAGCAGATCTTTACAGTCAATGCGCTGAACAACCATGAGGGTAGAAACTACTTTAAAGAAGTGTGGATCTGCCGTGGACAAGTATCTGACGTCTATGGTGTCGAGGAACCACCGGAGTGTTACTGGGCTTATACTACCGAGCGGGCCGAGAAGGAAGCGTTGAAGGTCTATGAGCACCACTACGGCAACATTCAGACCGCCATTACAAAGATTGAGGAAGACCGCAAGAAACTTGGCATCAGAAAGTACCTTGACTTCGCGGTTCAGGTTAACAAACAACAAAAGATTCTACCACTATGGGACAAATGATGATACCGAGACTGCCGCAGGGCAACAGGACGATTACCTTGATGCTCATTGCCGCCATGCTGCTCTGCATAGCCATCTATGCAAGAGCGGGATGGAGAGTGGTTGTCGATCCATGGACGACGGCACAGGTGACAGCCAATGCGGGCGCGCAGAAGCTCATTGAGGATAAGCACAACGAACGGCTGGATACCATCTCCGCCAAACAGAAAAAGATCATGCAGTACACCGCCACGATGGAGAGCATTAAGGAACTCTACCGTATCAGTATGACTAACATCAGAGGTTTTGGTGAGGAGACCGCTTACTACAATGAGATCTTCAATGTAAGTGCAGAGATTCTAACCACACTGCCCACGGTGACAAAGTATATAGCTTCTCATCCGGTGAAGAACTATGTGCTCTGTCTGAACGAAATCTCAGATGTAGCCATTGAGACAGAAGGGCTGATTCATGACTTCATAGACATTGTAAACAACGGGAAGATCAAACGTCCGAACATCCCCATACTTAACAAGTATATTCCCAATGGCGGTGGACGTTACAACATGGGGCAAGGCGACGGTTACAACTTCCTCGACCGTTACGAACGCCTGACTCTGGCCAACAACATCTACACCCGTCTGATGGAGATCAAGTATAAGATGCAGGTGATGGAGATGATGTGCCAGTTCGGTACATGGGGAGACGTGTTCTTCGCCCTTGACCCTGTTAGTTGGGCTTCTGTCTACCAGGCAAGCAATATGGTGGATGGGCTGATCAATGACTGGAAGGGTTTGCCTAATTAAGCACTCACATTAAGCTCCCTCCCCGTAGGGAGCGGAGTAATCACTCACAAGTATTGAAATATGAGACCACTTCACATTATTATATGTATGCTGATAACGTCAATTGTTTTCCCCATGAAGGCCCATGCCGGCTTTGATTATCCGAATGACCAGCCGACCATTGAGGCATTGATCTCACTTCATAAGCTGATCAAGAAGGAGGAGGATAAAGCCATGGAGAAGGTAGCTGCCAGTTATGGTGAGCAAAGTCTCGTTACGAAGGGAGCTAAAGCCTTCAACGATGCACGTATGACACTTAACACTAAGCTCAACAACGCCTATAGCTATGTCATCCTCGGCACGGCACTGGCAACGACAGGCACTGATCTCTACAAGCTCATCAATACATATAGCGAGTTCACTTCAACCACGGCCAAGTATGCCTTCAAAAAACCTCAGATTGCATGGTATTACACGGAGGCCAACTATGCCTGTGCCCGGGAGATCAAGAACATCAAGGCGATGTACATCACTCTCTGTGCCAGCGGTCTTAACGTGATGAAAGCAAGCATGGACGAGAAACTTGAGTTGGTGAACACCCTTCACGGCTATATCATGAACATCAAGGGAATCATCGACCAGGCCAACCTTTGGTGCAGCATTGTGGCCATGGGCGGCTTTCACTATGACTATATCTGGGATATCCTCAATTCAGATGTGAAGGACGAGATTGCCGGGCAAGTCATTGGTAAATGGACAAAGGGATAAAAGCGATAAGCTATGAACAAGACATATCTTACATTGATACTGATGGCTTTGTCCATCGCTCCTACGTTTGCTCAGCATGTCACCCATGACAGTCAGAAGGAGAAGCAGTGGCGAAGCATGGAGACTGGTCCATGGGACTTTTCACCTGACTGGTACTACTACTTCCTCCATAAGAACTATTCCGGAGCCTACACGAAATGGGAATGGCACGGGTTAAAGTCTGGTTGGCGCGTACACTTCAAGGAAAGCAAGTCAAACGTCAAAACCATCATGCCCGACCGCGTTGCTGCAGAAGAGACACAGCGACTTAAAATCAAGAAAGTTGAAGAAGAGCGAGTTAAGGTTAAGGAGATGCATGATGAGGAGGTAGCGAGAGCTGCCGACCGCAACGTAGACTTGGTTTACAATAGCTTTAAGGAAGACTTCAACCGCATGCAAGGTTCTATCACTGAAGGATTAACCTATTGCCTAACGAAGAGTAAAGGCAAGATGGCTCCTCAGGTCAATGAATTGAGTAGGCAGAATGATATCATTGTACAAGGTATCTCATACATTCATAAACAAGGTATCGGATACGAGTTGGAGAATGCCAAGCGTCAAGAGGCTTACATTGACTATAAGGGTCAGATGGAGCAAATCGTTTCCCGTGTGGCACATCTCGTGGGGATGGCGCAAAGGTACTATTGAGGCCTCTCCCCAACCCCTCCCCCCCAGGCCGTCCGAAAACTAGATTGCGGCTTAATTGTTGATCGTAAAACGTTCGATTTAACGCAATGTGTAAGTTCTGAAGGTGCACACTTCTTCAAAGAACTAGGTTCTGATGACAGTTTGACACCTCTTCGGGAGTTCTCGGACAGCCTCCCCCGTAGGGAGGGGCTTCCCACAGTAATAAACAACCGCCTCTTTACCTTCCCAACGGTATTCTTGGTCCCCTCCCTACGGGGGAGGGCTAGGGAGAGGCCAAAATTATATCACAATGATAGTAGATCAACTATTGACCATGGGCTTGCCTGCCATTGACCAGAGTCTGATGAAACTCTTGGCGGCCATGGAGACATTCCCCAAAGCTGCAGCGTTGGGCAATGTCGTCGACTTTGCGAAGATGATAGGTCTCTGCCTTGCCCTCTGTATGGGCTCATACGAGTGTTGGATGATGATGCTCGGCCGACGCGGCATGGATGTGATGAAACTGCTCCGTATTGCCGGTCTGTCCATCTGTATCTCCTGTAGCACCTATATCTGCTCGGCACTTAGAGAGCCGGGAAAGCAATTGGAGAATGTAGCCAAGATGATGGCGGATGATAAGAACAAGGAAGTAGCCGCCTTAGAACTGAAGGTTGCCCAAAAACAAGATGACTACCTAAAACGGCTAAGACAAGTTCAGGACAGTATCGAGACAGCCAAGCAGGTGCAGGCCATCGGTGAGGATGCACACTGGTGGGATAAGCTCATTTACAACATGGAGAACCTTGGCTCTACCATCAACAACTACGCTGAGCGAGCGGCTGTTGCTGCCGAGACAAAAGTGTCGGAGTGGATCAACGATGTCATTCGATTTATAGGAGAGCTAATCTTCCAGATGTCCTACTATGGTATGCTTGTAGCCCAACGTATCTTCCTGACCATCCTTGGATTGTTCGCGCCCATCATGTTTGCGATGTCCATCGTACCGCCGTGGTCGAACGCCTGGTCACAATGGATTTCGAAGTACTTGAGTCTGTCGCTGTGGGGATTCGTGGTATATATATGCCTCTATTACATTGACTTTATTCTGATGTACAACCTATTGGAGGACATCAAGGCTTATGACACATTATTGAAAGGTCAGGTCGACTCCTGGCAGAACATTGGGGCTCTTGGATTGCAAGGTATCGGATCCAACTGCATGTATGCCATGGGGATGCTCGTGGGTGCATACGTCATCCGTTTTGTTCCCGAAGTCGCTTCATGGCTCATCCCCGGTGGTGTAAGCTCATCTGCAGGCAGTGTGGCAGGGAGTGTTGTTGCAGGCTTAGCCGGTGGCGCTGTTGCCAAAGGTACATCGGCAGCCACGACGACAGTGTCAGCCGGTGCGGCAGTGGTAACGGGTGGTGCTTCTCTCCTCGGTGCAGCTCAACAGGCACACAGTGATGGCGGCAATGGCTTCCAGCAGTTCTCACGGACCGTCATGGCGCAGACCAGTCTTGGTGCGGCTTACTCTCATGGTGCAGACTCAGCCCGCAGCATCAATAATGTGGGTAAGTCTGACTCCAACTACAAGCCGGGAGGAAACAACTCTTAATTTCTAACATTCATCTCTTAACTATGTTGATTCAATCCTTAGAACAGAAAACACGGCTCGCCCTGACAACGGTTATCCTTACCGTTGTCGGCTGTGCAGCCATCTGCATCTTCACGATCTATCAGAGTGCAAGACTCGTGAGTGAAGAGCGCAGTCAGATCTATATCCTCGACGGTGACATACCTTTCCTTGCCGAGCGCAGTCTGCAAGAAGCAAACTTCGTCATGGAAGCCAAGGCACATATTCAACTCTTCCATCAGTACTTCTTCAACCTTCCACCCGATGATGACTACATCAAGTGGACACTCGGTAAGGCCATGTACATGGCTGACGGTACTGCTATGAAACAGAAGCAGGCTATGGAAGAGAACGGCTTCTACTCGGATATCATCTCCAGTAGTGCTGTCTGTACCATCAAATGCGACTCTATCAAACTGGATGAGCATGCCCGAAAGTTCAAGTACTTCGGCACCCAACTTATCAAGCGCCGTAGTCGTGACCTCCGCAGATCCATCATAACTGTTGGCGAGCTCGAAAATGTACCAAGGACGCAGAACAATCCGCATGGTTTGTTGATTACTAACTGGAGGACACTGGAAAACAAAGATTTGGACTTTTAGCCCTCTCCCTTAATCCCTCCCCCAAAGGGTGAGGGTTGATTACCACCGTAGGGACACCCACCATCTTCGATTCTTCCGTTATCGGAAGACAAAAAATGTGGGGGTCCTCACTTCGAAATTAAACAGTGATATGAAGATATTAAAGAAAACAAAGGCCCGAAAGGATGCCAAGATAGCATCGGCGATCAAGACCTTCCTAGTCAAATTTCGATTCAGGGATAAGATTGATAAGGCAAACCGCTGGGCAGACGCCCATAAGAAGAAAGTTTCCGTTATTACTATCTCCGTTCTGACCTTGTCGCTCGTCATCGGCAGTTGGTTGACCCTCACAACTCACTTCAATGAGTCTGACATGTTATCTGGTATGGCTGACGTGAAGCCAACTTTTGAAGGCATGCACCGCATACAACGAGTCAAGGACCTGCAAGTCGAGCAGACCGTGGAGATGACGAACAAGGGAAAGCAGTTGAAGCATGAACTCGACTCTCTTGTCGCCCTTCCGGTTAAGTCTCATAAGGACTCAGTGGATATCATGGTCAAGTATAAGCAATTGGAGATTGTAGTCAAATATCTTGAAAACAAATAATCTACAATGATATGGACATAGTACAGAAACTCAAAAAGCTCAACCTAAAGCAACCCAAATATGTGTTTCCCCTGATAGTCCTGTTGCCGCTTCTATTCCTCGGTTATACGGTGGCACAGTTCTTTACGGGAAGCTCTGAGGGGAAAACAGGCGTTGTCACCGACTCTATCAACATGAGTCTTCCCGATGCACGCAGTGACGGACTCGACAGTAAGATGGCGGCCATGGACAAGAATTTTTCAGATCGAGGTGCCTTCTCTGCAGTGAATGGTATCGGCGATGACGTTGTTGAAAAGGACACCACAGGCAGTGGCTACAACGAAGAGGAGTTGGCTAAGATTCAACAGGCAAATGCAGAAAGACTGGCACAGCAGGAAGCCGAGGCAAATCTTCAGCGCAGTTATGCAGAGAACTCGCGTAGACTGAACAGCTACTCAAGTGGCTCTTCCGGCAGAAGCAGCCGCAGTCAGCAGGATGACCTCAATGACTATGCACGCGAGTTAGAGAACATCCAGAACCGTAGCATGGAACGCCAACGCCGTTATTATGCCGAACAGGAACGCAAGGATAAGGAGGAAGAAGCTGAGCAGAGACGACAGCAACAAGAGATGATAGATGCGCTGACCGGCAACGGCAAAAAGAAAAGTAAGACCAAAGAGAAGACGGAGGTTGTAGAGAAGGTAAAAGAGAAGAACTCCGAACAGTTCAATACAGTGACCTCTGCTGAAACTGTTGATGAACCTCTTATCAAGGCGATGATTGACAAGACTACCAAGGCACGTGAAGGCACCCGACTCCGTTTCAAGCTTCTTGATGACGTAACCGTCAAAGGCATCAAACTCAAGAAGGGCTCTTACCTATACGGTATCGTCACAGGCTTCAGTCAGCAGCGTGTCATGGCAAACATCACGAGCATCCTCGTCGGCAACAAGTTCATCAAGGTCAACCTCTCAGTCTACGACAATGATGGTATGGAAGGCTTTTATGTCCCTGAGAGTACATTCCGTGAGATGGTCAAGGATGCCAGTGCCTCTGTAGCAAACCAAAGTGTCAACTTTGATACTGGCGGCAGTACAGGTATCTCTGCGGAGTTGCTTGCTCTCCAAGCTCTTCAGAACGTCTACCGTTCGACAAGTTCTGCCGTTAGCAACAACATCCGGAAGAACAAGGCACGGATCAAGTATAACACCATTGTTTACCTAATCAATACTCAGAACGAATGAAGAAGAAACTATTTGCGATTGCATTGATGGCTGTAGCTCTCTTGCCATCCCATGCAGAAATGACGGAAAAGAAGGATACCGTCAACATCCACTACATCCACAAGCTTACACCCGATGATGAGCGCATCTTCGAGAGTAATCTCCAAAAGACAACCGTCTATGTCAATGATCAAGTGACAACTCACATCATTATGCCGGAGAATATCAAGATGGTCGATATCTCAACCGACAAACTCGTTGGTAACCAGTGTGCCGATAACATCGTCCGTCTGAAACCCAAGTCTACCATGATGGACAATGAACTTGCCGGTACAGTGACGGTCATCGGAGAGCGCCACATCGCCCAGTTCACCATCTACTATACGAAAGGTCCGAAGAAGGCTCACTCCGTCTACACCGTTCAGCAAGCTGACATGCGTGACTACACCAATCCAGAAGTGAGCATGACACGTGGTGACATGGCACGCCTTGCCTGGTCCATCTTCTCCAGCAAGCGTAACTGCTATAGCGTGCACAGCAAACAGTATGGCATCCGCGCACAGGTGAACAACATCTATACAGTAGGTGACTATTTCTTCATTGACTTCTCTCTTCAGAACAAGAGCAACATCAAGTATGACCTTGCAGAAATACGCTTGAAGCTGATGGACAAGAAGGAGTTGAAGGCCACGAACGCTCAGACCATCGAACTGACTCCTGTATACATGATCAACCATGCGACCCAGTTTACAAAGAATTACCGCAATGTCCTTGTTCTGAAGAAGCTCACCTTCCCTGAGGAGAAAAAGCTCCGTTTGGAAATCACCGAGGACCAGATCAGTGGTCGTGTCAGTTACCTCGACATCAACTATCGTGATATCCTCAATGCCGATAGCTTCTCCCCGGAGCTGCTGATGAACCTCCATTGACTCATCATTCGTGCGGTATCACCACTTTTCTAACTTTTAACCTCAGAGCATCCCCCGCTGAGCATATCAACCCTCCCCTTTTGGGGGAGGGATTAAGGGAGAGGGCTTTATGTTCGAAGAAACCCGTGAACAACAGCAGATGTACAACATGTTCCGTTCGTGCATCTACCTGATTTTGATTATAGAACTTGTAGTCAACCTTCCCATCGGTGCAGACAACAAGCTAACCGCCTTTATCCTTGAACTGTTCCATCGCTTCAAGGTCTTCGACTCCATTGCCACCTGCAAGGTGATGGAGCTGATCTGCGTTGCCGTGACATGTATCGGCACCCGGGCACAGAAGAGCCTGAAGTGGAACCTCAAGACGATGGTACTTTACCCTATTGCAGCAGGCAGTACTATGATTGTCCTTTGCTTCGTCTTTCACGCTTTGCCCATACACGGCTATTTTGCCGGCATTCCCGTGAATCGATGCCTCTATGCCCTGTGCTCCATTGTTGGAACGATGCTCATTCATCAGGGTCTCGATGCCATTGCTAAGTACTACAACACTAAGATAGGTGAAGACAAATGGAACTTCGATAACGAGAGCTTTGAGCAGAGTCGTGACAAGGATGAGAACGACTACAGTGTGAACATCCCCATGGTATATTACTACAACAAGAAACTCAACCACGGCTGGATTAATATTATCAACCCCTTTAGAGCAACCATCGTTCTCGGAACGCCAGGCTCAGGTAAGTCATTCGGCATCATCGACCCGTTCATCCGCCAGCATGCTGCAAAAGGCTTTTCGATGATGGTCTATGATTATAAGTACCCAGCATTGGCCCGGACACTATTCTATCAATATTGCAAGAACAAGAAGCAAGGCAAGCTGCCTGACAACTGCAACTTCCGTGTCGTCAACTTCGTTGATGTGGAATACTCCAATCGCGTGAACCCCATCCAGCGGAAGTATATCCCCGACCTTGCAGCAGCATCCGAGACAGCTGCCACGCTCCTTGCTTCTCTCAACAAAGGTGGTGGTGAGAAGAAAGGCGGCAGTGAGGCTTTTTTCCAGAACTCAGCTGAGAACTTCCTTGCAGCCATCATCTACTTCTTCGTGAACTTCCACCCTACCGGTTACAAGGACGGCAAGAAGCTGACCCGCTATGTCCAGCACAAGGGAAGAAAACTAAAGCTGATCATCCACATGTGGAAGGACTACAAGGCCGTAGATGAGAATGGTGTGGTGGTCCTCGACTTTATCAACAACAACAGCAAGAACGTCTCAACCGATGAAGACGGCATGTTTGTCGAGCTCAATGGCTTCAAGTACCTTGATCGCAATCAGACCGAGATTGTCATTGAGCGCAGCTGGTATGAGGACGAGAACGGTAATGAGGTAGAGCCTGACACCATTACGGGTGAGTTCTCTGACATGCCTCACGTTTTAAGCTTCCTTGGCCGCAGTTACAGTGAAGTTTTCGATATACTCATGCAGGATGAGAAGATAATGTCCCTCATGGCCCCTTTCCAGAGTGCGTGGCAGAATAAGGCGATGGATCAGTTAGAAGGTATGGTAGGCACGCTCCGTGTCAATGCCGCCCGACTTGTTTCCCCTGAGGCGTACTGGGTCTTTACGGGTGATGACTTTGACCTGAAAATCTCCGACAGAGACCATCCGAGTTACCTTGTCATTGCCAACGATCCTGAAAAGGAGCAGGTCATCGGTTCACTCAATGCACTCATCCTCAACCGTCTCGTCACGCGTGTCAACTCCAAAGGCAATCTCCCCGTGAGTATCATCGTCGATGAGCTGCCAACCTTGTACTTCCACAAGATTGATCGCCTAATCGGTACCGCCCGCAGCAACAAGGTGGCCGTCACCCTCGGCTTCCAGGAACTGCCCCAATTGGAGGCAGACTATGGTAAGAACGGCATGCAACGCATCATCACTACTTGTGGCAACATCTTCATGGGAGCTGCCCGCAACAAGGAGACGCTAGAATGGGCACAGAATGATGTCTTCGGTAAGGCGAAGCAGACGAGTAAGTCCATCACCATCAACGACTCAAAGGTCAGTACAAGCATTAGTGAGAAGATGGATTTCCTTGTGCCCGCTGCCAAAATCGCAGACATGGCTACAGGCTGGCTCGCTGGTCAAGCTGCCCGTGACTTCACACCCACGGAGCGCAGTTCCTTCAGCAACATCAACCTTGAAGAGAGCCCTGAGTTCAAAACCACGAAGTATTTTTGCAAAACCGCATTCGACATGGGAAAGATTCGGCGTGAAGAAGCTAAGTATGTTGACCTTCCCAAGCTCTATGCTTTCCGAAGTGAACGTGAGAAGGAAATAATGCTGAATAACAACTTCCGCCGCGTCAATACCGAGATCTCCGACCTCGTCGATATGCTGCTGTGTAAGAAGAATGACACAAGAACTGATATATAACCAATTCTAAATCCTATCACTATGAGAAAATCCTTTTTAGCGGCAATCTGCCTTGTCTTGACTTTTGTTGCCTGCCTTGCAGCCTGCAGCAATGACGACATGTCGGAAGTAACCTCAGCCAAGTCTACAACTCAAGTAGCACCTGGCAAGTTCGGAATGTTCCGTATCGTAGATGCCGACGGAACAGTCCTCGGTGAGTTCCCGTGCAATATCACGACGGACACCGTTGCCAAGACACGCGCGTGGGATGGTACCTACCTGATGCCTAACACCTCGATACGCATTTCGAGTGATTCCAAGGTCGGATCCGGTTACAGACATATCCGGGCTGTGGCCTATCCCGTGACAATGGGTTATGGCGAAAATGACGACAGACAGGTCATCGGCCGGATGTTCATGGATATCGAAATCTGCAATCGCTGGCTGACGATGACCGTCTCAAACAATTTTGAGGGCCGTTTATGGAGTGTAACAATCTACGCGAACTACAACATTCTCTCAGAAGCACCTGAGAAGGATATCCGTCGGTACATAACCTACGTCGTCAACGACCATAACTTTCATACCGAGGAAACCCGCAAGATGCATGTAGCAACTCAATGGAAGGGCATGTTCTTCCACAACTATAAGACCAACCAGAAATACGAGGTATGGTATGATTAGAAATACCTTCTATTGAATGACATGGCCCTGATAGGCTTTTCGATTGTTAGGGCTATTATTTCCAATCATATTCATACTTCCTACCTTATTATGTTTTATGCCACCATTGTCAGTAAAATGTAAAATATTTAAGCATTGCTGACAAGCTTGACACGATTTGTCACTTATTCTGTTTGGGCACGCATATTGCAATATGCTAAGTGAAGTTCGGAAGTCGGACGAAGGACAACGAAAGGAGTCTGGAGAACGATTGAAGGACTGAAGATAAATATAGAACTAAAATATAATCAGGAGGTTAGCATTATGTTGTATCCAGTACTTAAAGACATGAACAATTGGTTGGACAATGAGCTCAATGATATGGTTGACACAAGTTGGATGCCCCGCATGAACTTTACGGCACCTGCAATCAATGTCAAGGAAAATGATAAAGATTACAAGATTGAGCTTGCCGCTCCTGGTACTACAAAGGATGACTTCAAGGTGAACGTTGACAAGGACGGTTGCCTTACCATCAAGCTTGAGCATAAGGACGACAAGAAGGATGAGAATAAGAAGGAGCACTATCTGCGCCGCGAGTTCTCATACAGCAATTACGAGCAGGCTCTGACGCTGCCTGATGACGTTGAGAAAGACAAGATAGAAGCTAAGGTTGTTAACGGTGTGCTTCATGTAACACTTCCTCGTACGGGCAAGGCAGAGAAAGAGACCAAGAGAATTGAGGTTGCATAACCGATATTCACTTTTGCTCTGTAACAGACAAGGGACTACCTTTCAGGGCTAGTCCCTTTTTTCGTTAAATATAATTGGAGGTAAATGCTATGATGACAAATATGCTTAGACCGTTCGAGAATATCATGGATTCAATGTGGGGTGATTTGGATTGTCTGACACTTGGAAACGAATTCCCCACCAATATCATAGAAAGTGATGACTGCTATACAATAGAAATGGCAGTCCCTGGAATGGAGCGCAAGAACTTTCATATCAAAGAGCATAACGGGGTATTAGACCTCCGTATACGTAAAGGTCACCGGTTCTATTGGCCCTGGCAAAAGAACAACCATGTTTATGTTCATTGTGATGAGAGACTGCGGATACCAATATGCATTGATACCGATAAGATTTCAGCAAATGTAATCAATGGTATCCTTTATATCCGTCTCCCGAAGAAGGAAAGCTATGTCTCTGACAATTCAAACGGGAAAGGGGAAGAATCGACAATACCTATCATGGTCGCATGAATAACAGAATGGCAGTTTCTCACTGAAGCTGCCATTAACCTTTCCATTCCTACCACTTCTTCTATTATCCCAATTCATATTAAATTAAAGGTTCCAAGAAATTCCTGTCAATTGCCATGTCATTTCCTATTTTTTTGTATCTTTGCCTCAAAATGATGGTGCATAGTACCATTGAACAACAGATAGGTCAGGGCTAATAATAAAATAAGACGAAGTAGACATGCCACAAGAACAATCACAATCATCTGTCCGTGAACGGACGGAAATACGAGAGCCGCACAAATGGGCGGTAATATTCTGGAACGACGACTTCACGACCATGGAGTTTGTCGTCAAGGTGCTTACTGAGGTCTTCCTCAAGACCACAGAGGAAGCCGAGCGCCTGATGCTGAAAGTACATGAGGAAGGCCAGGCCGTTGTCGGACAATACTCCTACGACGTTGCAGTGAGCCGCACGCAGTGGGCAATAGGGATGGCCCGTGACAGCGGATTTCCCTTGAAGATAACTTATAAGGAGGCCTGAGCATGGCAGATATGATGAAAAACAACGAACAAGTCACACAATTACTGAACTCCGCCATTAGCCTGTGCACCGAGCGCAGGCATCAGTTCGTCATGCCCGAGCACTTGCTCTACTGCATGACGGCCATTCCGGAAATGCAGGACGCGCTGACAACATACGCCGTACAGCCACATGAACTGACAGATGGGTTGAAAAAGTTCTTCAAGACATTGGAGACTGTCCCAGTGAATGTCGAGCTTAAGCCCGCCATGTCTCAGCAGACAGCCCAGCTCCTGCATCTGGCCTTTGAACAGGCCTACGACTCAGGCAAGGATGAGGTAGGCATACCCCATTATGTCAGTGCACTGTTCAAGTTAGAGGAGTCATGGGCTTCCTACATTCTTAAGAAGGCTCTCAACGATGACACCGCGGGTTTCCTTGCTCTTCTTGTCGATGAATACCGCTCAGAAGAAAGTGATGAAGAACCATCTGGTGATGAACTTCCCTGGGAATCTTCCGCGGACGAGTCAAAGAAGAGAGACCGGTGGAAGGAACTTGTGACCTGCGTCAATGACGATGTCGCCAACCATAACCCTCTGATAGGCCGCGAGAGTGAGCTGGAGCGCACGATTCAGGTGCTGTGCCGCAAGGATAAGAACAACCCGTTGCATATTGGTGAGCCTGGCGTAGGCAAAACAGCACTTGTCTACGGCCTTGCCGAGAGAATCAACAAAGGCGAGGTGCCCGACCGACTGAAGGATTGCCGTATTTATGCCATGGACATGGGCTCGATGCTTGCCGGCACACAGTTCCGCGGCGACTTTGAGAAACGCATCAAGGAGGTAATGGAAGGCGCACGGAAGGAGGGTAACTGCATCATCTACATCGATGAGATACACAACATGATCGGTGCGGGACGCGGCAGTGACGGATCGCTTGATGCCTCCAACATGCTCAAGCCCTATCTGGAGTCTGGAGACATCCGCTTCATCGGATCAACGACCTATGACGAGTACAAGCGCTACTTTGCCAAGTCGAAAGGCATTGTCAGACGGTTCCAGGAGATTGACATCCAGGAGCCATCCATCGAAGACGCCATCAAAATCCTGCAAGGCCTGCAGAAGAACTATGAGGACTTCCATCACGTCGTCTATACCCCGGAGGCCATTGAATATGCCGTGAAGGCATCAGCCAAATACGTGTCGGACCGTTTCCTTCCCGACAAGGCGATAGACCTTATCGACGAGGCGGGAGCCTACCGCGAGCTTCACCCGACAGAAGAAAAAACACAGGCGGTGGACAAGGCCTTGGTGGAGAAGGTTCTGTCAAGGACCTGCAAGATAGAGGCTACGGCGCTGAAAGAAGACGATAACAGTAGTCTCAAGACCTTATACAACCGCATGTCAGCCAAGATCTTCGGACAGGACGAGGCCGTCCGTCAGGTTGTCGAGGCAGTGGAGATGTCGAAGGCCGGACTGCAGGACGACAACAAGCCCTTGGCAAATCTGCTCTTTGTCGGTCCCACGGGCGTGGGCAAGACCGAGGTAGCGAGAGTCCTGTCTAAGGAGCTTGGCATCTCCCTGGTGCGCTTCGACATGAGTGAGTACACCGAGAAGCACTCCGTGGCCAAGCTCATTGGTTCTCCAGCGGGATATGTAGGCTACGAGGACGGTGGACTGCTCACCGATGCCATCCGCAAGACCCCCAACTGCGTGCTTCTGCTTGATGAGATAGAGAAGGCCCATTCCGATATCTACAACATTCTTCTGCAGGTGATGGATTATGCCGTGCTGACAGACAACAAGGGTCAGAAGGCCGACTTCCGCAACGTGATACTCATCATGACCTCTAATGCTGGAGCACAGTTCGCCTCACAGGCAAGCGTCGGCTTCAACGGCCATGTGACGCGCGGCGAGGCCATGCTCCGTCAGGTGAAGAAGACCTTCAAGCCAGAGTTCCTCAACCGCCTGTCGGCAACCGTCGTCTTCCACGACATGGACGAGGACATGGCAAGACTCATTCTGAAGAAGAAGCTCGGCGAACTCGAAGGCAAGCTAAAGAAGCGCAACGTAACGATAGCTCTCTCGGACGAGGCCGTGAAGCTGCTCCTCAAGAAGGGCTTTACTCCCGAATATGGCGCCCGTGAGATGGACCGCGTGATTGAGCGCGAGCTCAAACGGCTGCTGTCAAGCGAGATACTCTTTGGCAGTCTAAAGGAGGGTGGCAACGCAAAAATAACAGTGAAAGATGACAGTCTGGCGATTGGATAAGGATATTCTCGCTTTCCCCGACCCGCACTATGGCGAGGATGACGGACTTATAGCGGTGGGCGGCGACCTCAGTGTCGACCGCTTGCTGCTGGCGTATTCCAACGGCATCTTCCCCTGGTACGGTTTCAAGGAGCGTCAGGAGATCATGTGGTTCTGTCCGATGGACCGCTTCGTAATCTTCCCCGAGAAGATTCACGTAAGCCATTCCATGCGGACGCTGATCAACCACCGTACCTACCATGTCACCTACAACAGGGCTTTCAATGACGTCATCCGCGGCTGCAGTCAGGCTGACGGCAGATATAATGAGCGAGGTGCCTGGCTCGGCGAGGATATGATCAGCGCGTACGAGCGTCTCCATGAACGTGGCTATGCCGCGAGCGTCGACGTGTGGGACAAGGAAAATCATCTTGTTGGCGGCCTCTATGGCGTGACCATCGGCCGCAGTTTCTTCGGCGAGAGCATGTTCTCGCTTGAGCCCTCGGCGTCCAAACTTGCCCTGCTCTACCTTGCCAACATGATGCAGGACCGTGGCGGCAATCTGATTGACTGCCAGTTCGAGACCCCGCATCTGAGGAGTATGGGCGGGGAGCATATCCCTTATGACAGATACATGGAATTCATTAGATTATAATCTGCGAAGTATGGCTCATATGCTTGCGCCTGAATGTGGCTTGGTTGTAATGTAAGGTCCGCGGATTGAGAAAATGATAATACCAAAGAGTGACTAACAATTTCGCTCTATAAGCTCCGGATGCTTCTCCAACAGTTTGTCCTGCAAATAGGAGAGGTTGTCAAGAAAGTTAAGCTGATAATCAACCTTTAGCGTCACGTCTTCCTGAGGCATCTTAACAGTGATGAGGTCTATGTCCTCTTGATAGATTACAGGAAGACGAACATCCCCATAAGCGAAGCACATCACTCCGCCGTTACGCTTATAGGCTATCAACTCCTCCTTGAAACTCTCTTTGCTCATGGCTTTCTCTGTTTGATGTGCAAATTTACACCAAACTTTTGAGCAAATAGAATTTCTTTTCTTAATTTTGCCAAAACATTTTATGCTATGGAAGCTATCAACATAATCAGGAATGAATGCCCCCGGCAGCATACCGATGTGGGCGAATACGCTTATGACGCTACAGAAAATGTAAGGCGACTTCATGAGAGCATACCCACCTATCAGCTGACAACGCTCGCCAATCTGCAGTCGTTCGCAAAGTCAAGTGGGATTAAAGCTCTGTTTGTCAAGGATGAGTCCACACGTTTTGGTGAACAGGCCTTTAAGCCCTTGGGCGGCGTGTATGCCATGTTCCGTGTCATCTGCCAAGAACTTCATCTCGATTATCGGCTGACGACCCTCAGCCAACTACTCAATGAGCCACAATATAAGGACGCTATCAGCAGAATGACGTTCATCACCACTACGGACGGCAATCACGGCAGAGGAGTGAGCTGGGCCTCAAAACTGTTTGGGGCTAAGAGTTACGTCTTTATGCCGAAGGGCACCGTGCCCGTCCGTGCCGAGAATGTCCGCAAGGCGGGCAATGCCCACGTGGAGATAACCGGCATGCTTTATGACGACTGTGTGAAGTATACTGCCCGGATGGCAAAGGAGAACGGATGGCACCTCATCCAGGATACCTCATGGCCGGGCTACGAGCAAATCCCCTCTTGGATCATGCTTGGCTACACGACGATGGTCTACGAGGCACTGTCACAGATGGAGTCTCTCGGCTATGAGCGTCCTACCCATGTCTTTCTTCAGGCAGGTGTCGGATCAATGGCTGGTGCTGTCACGGCAGCATTGAAGGCTGCCTATCCCAATGACATGCCAGTTGTCTCTTGCGTTGAGCCTACGGAAGTAGCCTGCGTCTTTGAGTCGATGAAAGCCAAGGATGGTAAGCCACACACCTCAACGGGAAATAACACAACCATCATGGCCGGTCTCAATTGTGCAACCCCTTGTGGTTTGGCATGGGATTATCTGCGCGATTATTCCGACTATGCTTTTGCCGTGACTGATGACATCACACGACAGGGCATGCAACTGTTGGCTCATCCCCTGGGCAATGATCAGAAAGTCATTTCCGGCGAGTCAGGGGCGGTTACGACGGGTCTCGTCAACGCCTTGCTCAACAACCCTTCTTATAAGAACATGAAGGAGCAGATTGGACTTGATGAGAACTCGGTTGTGCTCCTGTTCAGTACGGAGGGCGACACGGATCCCGAGAACTACCAGCGTATTGTTAATGAAAGACAGTCATAAAGACAGAACATACATCGCCATAGATCTGAAGAGCTTCTACAGTTCTGTGGAATGCGTCGCCAGAGGACTCGACCCTCTGACGACCAATCTTGTCGTGGCCGATGTGAGCCGGACGGAGAAGACCATCTGTCTTGCAGTGTCTCCCTCAATGAAGGCTTACGGGCTCGGTGGACGTGCCCGACTCTTCGAGGTCGTTCAGAAGATGCGGGAGGTGAACGGTCAGCGACGCATGCAGATTGGCTATAGGCCTTTCACTGGGAAATCGTACTCTGCCACGGAACTTGCAGCCCATCCCGACTGGGAATCCGACTATATCGCTGCCACACCGCGTATGGCAGAATATATTAAGGTCAGCAGTCAGATCTATGGTATCTATCTCAAATATATTGCACCCGAAGATATCCATGTCTACTCGATTGATGAAATCTTTGCCGATGTCACCGAATATCTCCAAACGTACAAGATGACCGCACATCAGTTGGCCATGACGATGATACGTGACGTACTGAAGACAACCGGCATCACTGCTACGGCAGGCATCGGTACGAACCTCTACCTCTGCAAAGTCGCCATGGACGTTGTTGCCAAACATATCCCGGCAGACAAGGATGGCGTGCGCATAGCAGAGCTCGACGAGATGAGCTACCGCAGGAAGCTATGGAACCATCAGCCACTTACCGACTTCTGGCGCTTCGGCAGAGGCATTGTCAACAAACTGGCAACAATCGGTATCGACACCATGGGCAAACTCGCATGCCTGTCGGTCAACAATGAGGAACTCCTCTATCGGATGTTCGGTGTCAATGCCGAGCTCATCATCGACCATGCCTGGGGATGGGAGCCTGTGACGATGGATTACATCAAGGCCTATAAGCCCGAGACCAACTCTTTGGGCAGCGGACAAGTACTGCAGAGTGCCTACACATTTGAGAAAGGCAGAGTCGTGGCACGTGAGATGGCAGATGCATTGGCGCTCGATTTAGTCGACAAGCATCTTGTCGGTGACCATCTCGTCCTCACTGTAGGGTATGACCGTGAGAGTCTCACAGATCCGAATATCAGTGCGCAGTATCATGGCGAAGTATCAACCGACTGGTATGGCCGTATCGTCCCTAAACATGCCCATGGCTCCTTGACTCTCTCCCACCCCACTTCTTCCTCCAGTCAGATTATGGATGCCGTCACGAAGTTATACGACCAGATTGTCAACCCGATTCTGCTTGTCAGACGACTCAACATCACGATGAATCATGTCATCAGTGAAGAACAGGCACGCAAACAACAACAGGAGACGCCAGTTCAGCTCGATCTCTTCACCGATTATGAGGCAGAAGAGAAGAAGCATAAAGAGGAACAAGCAGCCGACGACAAGGAGCGCAGGTTGCAAGAAGCAACATTGAAGATTAAAAAGGAATTTGGCAAGAACGCCCTTCTCCGCGGCCTTAACTTTGCCGATGGAGCTACACAGAAAGAACGGAACAACCAGATAGGAGGACATAGGGCTTAGTTGAGTTAGGAGTTAAGAGATAGGAGTTAGGAGTTGAAGTGAGTTGATAGTTAGGAGATAGAAGTTAGATATTAGCCTTATGGACAATTACGAAGACATAATAAACCTACCACACCACGAGTCGAAGGTTCATCCGAAGATGAGCATGTACAATCGTGCGGCCCAGTTTTCGCCTTTCGCTGCCCTCACCGGTTACGAGAAAGCCATTGACGAAGCACGGAAGGAGCAGGAAGAGAAGGTCAGAAGGAGAAACGCTCCCATAGATGAGTCCGAGTTATAGGTTTGTTCATTTTCTTGCATAATAGATGGTGTATTATAGAATTTCCTCAGAAATTGTTCGTACATTTGCACCTACAACCAACTAAAGGCATATAAATGGACAATAAAGACAAATGGAAAGACTTTCTTGAGCATAATGACGGCATCGTGGTTTTCGATACAGAAACAAGTGGTGTACGGGCAGGACGGAATGTGATTTTGTCCCTTTCATGGCAGGTACTGGACAGTGAACTCAACACTGTCAGCGAGCAGACCCGCTACTTCGACTGGCCCGAAGACATCAGTCGTGTTGAACAAGGAGCTATCAACATCAATAAACTGACGAGAACCCGCTTGGCGGAACTCGGCACCATTGACAAGGCGAAGGGTCTGGAAGAGTTTGCAGACGTTCTTACAGAAAGCAGCATGCTTGTTGCCCATAATGCAAAGTTTGATATCAGCTTCGTCCGCGAAGAGATGAAAGAGAACAATTTGGAAGCTAACAACATTCGAAAACTTGCGGTTTTTGATACGATGGTAGACATGACCCTCTATTGTAAGCTTCCACTTAACGGACACCATCATGGCATCGGTGGGTATAAATATCCCCGTCTGTCTGAACTTGCTGATTTTCTCAACATAGATACGAGTGATATCGACTTTCACCAATCGGCTGCAGATGTAGAAGTGACTGTCAGATGTCTGAGGAACATCATCAAGAGCGGTTTAGTACCACCAAGGAATTACTAATGCTTATTGAAAAGCACTAAGTATTCCTTAATCCATACCTCGTTTTATGTTTCTATAGAACGTTTTATCATTATGGGCAGTGGTGTTTATTGTACTATTTTTCGCGGAGTGCAAAAACTTAAGCTCGTAACTGTTTTTGAAGCACGAAGCAATCAGTTTTAGGTGAAAGATATCTATGTAATCTTGAAGATTATTGAAATAAGAAATGTGGAACTACCCAATGATGTATAATGTGGGAGTTGGCCAGTGTAATATACACTGGCTTTTTTAGTTGTATGGTACGAGATTTGCTACTAACTTTGCACCGAAAACAAAAACATACAGCTATGAAGATACTCGTATTAGAACAAGGCTATCATGGGTTCATGCCCATGAAGAACCTCCTTGATGAAGGACTTATCACAAATGTGCAGTTTCTGCTCCATTCTGCCCCTGCCGTGGAGAAGGAGTACAAGCGGTATTGCCGCTCATTCCACAAGGATCCGTATGACGAAGCTGTAGCAACGGCATACCTTTCCCTATGGGATAAGAATGCAGTTATTGAGACAAACAACTAATTTTCATCAACCATAAACAGTCATAACAATGAAAGTCAAAGCACTTCTCGCATCTATCATGATGCTCTTTGTTGGTACTATGTCTTATGCACAGACAGTCAACATCCCTGAGCCCGAGTTCATCAACAGTTACTATCTGCTGACCAGCGATTCAACCTACGCTGAACTTCCGAAGGAAAATGGTACAGTGAAGAAGCACACGAGTTTGGCATCACGTATTGGTAAGGCCGCAAGCAAAGCCGCTGACATAGCGGCTGCAGCAGGTGGCATCGGTGTCTACACTTCCAATTCCGTAGGCGGTGTCGTTGATGGAGTTCGTGTCATGGGGACGGCGGCCAATGTCGGCAGCGCCGCTGATGCCATCACGAATCTCTCTTTTGCGGAGGGTATGGATATCGTTTTTGAGAATGGGCATTCTCCCTATGTGACAGCACTGAACAAAGACGTTCGCATCGTGATCAACAACGGTAACAATGATAATGACCCGCGTGATATGTATCGCATCGTCCGCTTGAATGCAGGCAAGAAGGAACGCAAAGTCCGTTGGCAGACCATTACCCCATCCCTGTTCGGAACATCTGAAGCAGAGAAGATCGGCTATGCCAACTTCAGCGGTCATCGTTATGGCAATCAGTCTTACATCATCACGGTCCCAGCATCAGAGGCTAAGGAGGGAGAATACGGAATCTTCTACATGGGCCTTGCTCAGGCGACAGAGGTGCCTGTAGCCACATTTAGTATTCAGTAACCTATCTTAGAGAGGTCTTCCTGGTTGGAGTGCCCCACTCCATATCCGAGAAGGCCTCTCATTTTTTAATAAGGTATAGTTTGAAAAAAGTTACTCAACAGCAGAGATTGTGCAAATCTTTTATTACCTTTGCATAAGATCAATACCCATCCATATGAACATCGAAAAGCACATTCTCACTCACTTGCCTAAGGAGTTTTTCCCCTATCGGCATGTTATCTATGTTGAAGGTAGATACAGCGAGCGAATCAACTCAGATATTCAGGCAATGAGCTCCATTGCGTCCGTTTTTGAAGAGAAAGGCCTAAAGTTTGTCTATCTCCCTAATGAGGCAGCAAGACTGATGGAAAAGCCTATAAATATGGATCCTAAATTTATTTGGGATCTCAATTCAGAGCTGCTAAATTATTCGACCTGTACGGGTGGATTTCACTCATGAGTCAGTTAATTATTATTAATCGAGCACTCTATGTCAACAAGCAACAGGAAGGTAAAATTTGTGCAATCACTTGATAATTAACACATTCGTACGCTT
>Ga0256406_1001213_pt1 | contig 42578 bp, 34 predicted proteins | sample RumenRJG_03DNA_FD_185986 | JGI IMG/M metagenome (GOLD analysis project Ga0256406, IMG submission 185986) | Bovine rumen microbial communities from Lethbridge, Alberta, Canada - RJG_03 | ecosystem: Host-associated > Mammals > Digestive system > Stomach > Rumen | place: Canada: Alberta | collected... | reverse complement strand
AAAACGTGCAGTGAGCCGGTCGCTGTGGAAGCTTCTGATGGATCGCAGATCTGCAAACGAAGAGCATATGAGCTCCTCCTGGAACCCATATGCTCTGTCTGGTGCCATAAAAATCTGGCATTACATTATTCAGGAATTCTTGCTCCTGATGTACTCATCAATAGCCTTCGCTGCATCCTTGCCTGCTCCCATGGCGAGAATAACGGTCGCAGCACCTGTCACAGCGTCACCGCCGGCGAATACACCCTCACGGCTCGTCTGACCGGTAGCCTCATCAGCGACAATGCACTGTCTCTTATTCACTTCGAGACCCTTTGTCGTAGAAGAGATCAGCGGGTTCGGTGAAGTGCCGAGCGCCATGATCACGGTATCGCAGTCCATCACATACTCGGATCCGGGGATCTCCACCGGGCGTCTTCTGCCGGACGCGTCCGGCTCACCGAGCTCCATGCGGATCAGCTTCACTGCCTTCACCCATCCGGTCTCCTCATCTTCGATGATCTCAACAGGATTTGTCAGCAGATTAAAAACAATGCCCTCTTCCTTTGCGTGATGAACTTCCTCGCGTCTTGCCGGAAGCTCTTCCTCCGAACGGCGGTATACGATATGTACCTCAGCGCCCAGCCTCAGTGCTGTTCTCGCAGCATCCATGGCTACGTTTCCACCGCCGACAACGATGACTTTTTTACCCTTGTGGATTGGGGTGTAATAATCATCGCGGTAAGCCTTCATCAGGTTATTTCTCGTGAGATACTCATTGGCAGAAAATACGCCGAGTGCCGTCTCTCCCGGGATGTTCATAAAGCGGGGAAGACCTGCGCCAGATCCGATGAACACTGCCTCATAGCCCTCTTTGTCCATGAGCTCATCGATTGTTGTCGACTTGCCGATCACGACATCGGTCTCGATCTTTACACCGAGTCCCTTTACGTTATCGATCTCCTTCTCAACGACCCTGTCCTTCGGAAGACGGAACTCCGGGATACCATAGGCAAGAACGCCGCCGGCCTTGTGCAGAGCCTCGAAGATCGTTACATCATAGCCCATCTTTGCCAGATCGCCGGCGCATGTAAGTCCAGAAGGACCGGCACCGATCACGGCTACCTTGTGGCCGTTCTTAACAGCGGGAGCTGACGGCTTTACGCCGTTTGCTTTTGCCCAGTCAGCAGTGAATCTCTCCAGTTTGCCGATGGATACAGGCTCGCCCTTGATGCCGCGGATGCACTTGCCCTCGCACTGTGTCTCCTGCGGGCACACACGTCCGCATACAGCAGGCAGAGAACTGGATTCGCTGATGGTCTCATAAGCGCCCTTAAAATCGCCGCCCTTGATCTGCTGGATGAAAGCCGGGATATTGATGCTGACAGGGCAGCCCTGTACACACTTCGGGTTTTTGCAGTTCAGGCAGCGTGTGGATTCAGCCTGTGCTTCTTCTGCATTATATCCGAGGCAGACCTCGTCAAAATTCGTTGCGCGTACTTTCGGATCCTGCTCACGTACAGGCACCTTTTTCATCATATCTACTTCGATTGCCATTATTTATCACCTCCGCAGTATCCGCAGCCGCCGTGATGTGTATCGCCTTCCTGCTCCGCAAGAATCGCACGGCCCTCTTCAGTCTTGTACATTCTCATTCTCTGCATTGCGCTGTCAAAATCAACCTTGTGACCGTCAAATTCCGGACCGTCAACGCAGGCGAATTTCACCTGACCGTCAACGAGCAGACGGCAGGCGCCGCACATACCCGTACCGTCGACCATGATCGGGTTCATGCTGACAACGGTGTGAATGCCGTACTGGGCAGTGAGCTTGCATACGAACTTCATCATGATCATCGGTCCGATCGCTACGCACCAGTCGTAGTGCTTTCCCTCTTTTTCGATGAGATCCTGAAGGCACACGGTAACCATGCCCTTTCTCTGATAAGAACCGTCATCTGTCGTCACATAGAGATTGCAGACTTTCTTGAATTCATCCTCCATGATGAGGATATCGTGGGTCTTGCATCCGATAATGACATCAGCTGTCACGCCGTGCTCATGCAGCCACTTGACCTGACAGTAAACAGGAGCGGTTCCGACGCCTCCGGCGATAAAGACGATATGTCTCTTCTTCAGCTCTTCGATCGGTGTATTCACCAGATCAGAAGGCTTTCCGAGCGGTCCGACAAAGTCCATGAAGTAATCTCCCGTCTTGAACTCTGCCAGTCTCTTTGTGGAATTGCCAATCGGCTGGAATACGATCGTTATGGTGCCCGCCTTGCGGTCATAATCGCAGATCGTCAGGGGGATTCTCTCTCCCTCTTCATCAGCCCGCACGATGATGAACTGTCCGGGCAGGCAGCGTTCCGCTACTCTCGGCGCCTCAACTACCATACGGTAGATGACCGCATTGAGTTTTTCTGCTGATAATATTCTGTACATGGTTCCCTCCTCCAGGAAAAATATTCGCACACCCGGTTTCCCGGGCAGTTGCTTCTTACTATCTCATCTATGCGGCACTCGCGCAGATGCGTTCATGCACGGGGGTCAGCCTCCGTCACCGCTCTGCTCTTCCCCTGCACCTGATGACGATGCCGAAGACGTCGGAGATGGTGTCGGTGTGGATTCCGGTGTCGGCGTTGCCGTCGGCGTCGGTGTGGCGACTTCCGTGGGCTTTACGACCGTGTTTGGCGTAGCCGTTGTCGGCTTTGCCGTAGGCTTGGGTGTAGCTGTCGGCGTCGGTGTCGGCGTCGTCTCCGCATATACATAGGTGGCGCTGGCTACTTTACCCAGCTTGCCGGATTTGCTCTGAAGAACAGCATAGAATACATGCTCTCCCTCACGCATCTTCACGGGTTTGGTATATTTCAGGCTGTTCTCCGTCGGCTTCGAATCAAATGAATAATAGCAGGTATATCCGTTCGGTACATCAACCGTGATCTCGCTTTCATCGCTGTCATCTTCAGATGATGAAGATGACGATGAAGAACTGTCACCACCGACAACATGCGTATAGGTGCCCGACTTCGGTGTGATCACAGGCGCATCCGGAACTTCCAGTGTCACATTGAAGGTTGCTTCCGCGATATCACTGCTCACGCCTGAATCCGCGATAGCCGCGGCGCGGACCAGTGTTGTTCCCTCACCCAGTTTAAACGGACCGGTATACTTTGTAGAATCCGTCGTCGGATCCGTTCCGTCGAGTGTATAGTAGATCGTTCCCGTTCCCTCTGTTGAGATCGTGATCTCAGGAAATTCATCGCTGTAATCGCCGCCATCCGGATCGATGACAGGCGTTTTTACCAGATACTTTGCGTATTTGCTCAGGATGTCATCATTTTTGCAGCCTTCGAGCAGTTTTTCGATGGCATTGGTATCCCCGGCCTTCTCGTACAGCTGAATGAGGAGCTCCCATGCCGCCGTATAATCACCGTCATTGCTGATGATCGAAGCAAGGATTGCCTCCGCCTCATCGGTATTCTCCAGACCGACGTAGATCTGCGCTTCCAGATACAGCGCATCCTCACTGTCCGGCTTCAGCGTGAGTGCCTGCTGTACATAGGTGAGCGCGTCATCATACTGACCGTCCGAATAGCATTCCTGTGCGTGTTCGTACTGGTAATCATAGGAATTGGTATTTTTGTTTGCTCTGGCCAGGCTGACAAAAATAATAATGGCGACAACCGCAACGGCAGCAAGAACGGAAAAGAGGATCACATTGCGGCGGATCTCCTTTTTCCGCGCCTCTATGGCTGCTTCCCGCTCCTCTTCCTCTCTTCGTTTTTCTTCTTCCTCCTGCTTCCGGAGCTCGTCCTCCTGCATGTGGCTCTCCATGGTCACATAGTCAGGGACAAGCTGCACTTCCTGACCGCAAACAGGGCATATCAGTTCATCATCAGGAAACTGCGCACCGCATCTACTACAGGTTCTCATTCAGATCCCTCCAGGTAGTTTTCGAACTGTTCCATGCTCATCAGAATTCTGCGGGGTTTCGTGCCCTCTTCTTCACCGACGACACCGGCGTCACAGAGCTGATCCATGATTCTCGCCGCACGGTTAAAACCGATTCTGAACGCTCTCTGCAGCATGCCAATCGAGGCCTTGTCCTTTTCAATGATCAGCCGGCCCGCCTCGGCAAAATATTCATCCTGCTCTCCGCCGTCTCCTCCGCCGGCTGAAAGCGTATGGCTGTTGATCTCATCCTGAATGGCTTTCTGACCATCTTCATCAGAGGCGCTGTTTTCCTTTTTCAGGAAATCCGTCACGCGGCCGATCTCATCATCCGAGAGAAAAGCGCCCTGGATTCTTGCCGGTTTCTGGTATCCCTGCGGATAGAAAAGCATATCGCCGTTTCCGAGCAGCTTCTCGGCTCCGTTCATATCGATAATGGTCCGCGAATCAACGCCGCTCGTTACGGACAGCGCGACACGGGAAGGCATATTGGCCTTGATCAGACCGGTGATGACATCGACAGAAGGTCTCTGCGTGGCGATGACCAGGTGGATGCCTGCGGCTCTGGCAAGCTGCGCCAGGCGGCAGATGGATTCCTCCACATCATTCTGCGCCACCATCATGAGATCTGCCAGCTCGTCTACAATGACAACGATCCGGTACATCTTCTTCGGTCTCTTCTGACCTTCCGGCACATCCATCTGTTTGATGTGGGCATTATAGCTTTTCAGATCCCTGGAGCCCGTCTCCGCGAATTTCTGATAGCGGGACGTCATTTCCTGCACGGCCCAGTTCAGTGCGCCGGCGGCCTTCTTCGGATCTGTGACAACCGGGATCAGAAGCTGTGGAATGCCATTATAGACAGACAGCTCCACGACCTTCGGATCGATCATAATGAATTTTACTTCATCAGGAGCGGATTTGTAAATAAGGCTCATGATAAGAGTATTGATAAATACAGATTTACCCGATCCGGTGGCTCCTGCGATCAGCAGATGAGGCATCTTGGCCAGATCCGCCACGACAGGCTGACCGGCGATATTTCTTCCCACGGCAAAAGCAAGCGGCGATTTATGACTCCGGAAAGCATCCGACGAGATCAGCTCGCGGAAATTTACCATGGTTTTTTTCTTATTGGGCACTTCGATACCGACGGCCGACTTGCCGGGGATCGGTGCCTCGATCCGGATATCCTCCGCAGCCAGTGCCAGTTTGATATCATCGTGCAGGCTCAGGATCCTGCTCACCTTGACGCCCATCTTCGGTGTAAGTTCAAAACGGGTGACTGAAGGTCCGCAGCTGATATGATTGATCCTGACTTCGACGCCGAATGTCTGCAGTGTCTGCTGCAGTTTTGCGCCCATCTGCTTCAGATACTCATTGGACTCACCGACCTGATTTCCCGACGGTTTGTCCAGCAGCGTAACAGGCGGCGGTGTATAGGGTTTTTCCTCCTGCTCAGGGACCACGATCGCATCAGGCTTTCCGTCTTTTCCGGTCGCTTTATTCCTGTCTGCCTTACTGCCCGCGGCTGCTGTATTCATGCCGGTTGAACCGACAGCAGCAGCCATGCTGTCCAGATCATCATCTTCTGCTGCAGAGCCTGTCTTTACCGAAGAGGCAGCTGCATTTTTCCCTGCTGCGTCAGTGCGATCCTTTACACCCTTCCCGGCTGTGGCGGGAGCACCCGTGCCATCCCTGCCGACAGCCCTGCCATCGGGCTGTTCCCGGTGGTTCTGTGCGCCGGCCGCAGGCATCTCACTTCTGCCATTTTCGATGATGTCATCAGGAATATCTTCCGCGCTGAGAGAGGGAATCGGAGATACCTTGTCACCGGTGTTCACTCTTCTGTCCACCGGTCCTCTTCTGATTTCCGGCGGCGCCGTGATCGGCGAAATCTCCTTCGCCGGATAAGGCGTGACGCGTCCTGTCGAGGCTGTGATCGTCTGCGGATCCACCCTTCTGGCTGCCGCCGACTGCTCACGCGCCTTCTCGGAACGTACTCTCTGCTTGTCGCGGATCATCTGCTCACGCTCACGACGTGCCCGCGCCGTATCTCTGCGGCGCATACGGTCTCTTCGCTTTTCCTCTCTGGCGAGGATCCTGTCGTTTCTGGTCTCATAGGCCTCACTGCCCTTTTTCTGTACCAGGGCAAGAATGGGCCGCTGAAAAAGGATCAGGGCAAAAATAATGATCATGGTAATGACAAGGATATAGGCGCCTGTCGTACCGAAAGCGTAGGCGAAAAGCTGTGCCAGCATGCCGCCGACCAGACCGCCGCCGGCATGACTGACAGAACTTGCCCTGTACAGTTCTGCCGCCTTAGCACCCTCCTGGTACCCGTAGAACAGTAGATGAACAAAAATGCAGAGCGTCACGTACAGCCCGGTCAGAGAGACTGTCCTTTTCGTCACACCCCGTACACCCCTGTTCACAGAGATAAATACGAACAGATAAAATACAAGAACAGGCAGGATCAGTGCCAGCAGTCCGAACATACCGTAAAGAAAGGCACCGATTACCTTACCTGCTTTTCCTGCAAGGCCCAGACATGAAATAAAAAGCAGAACACACAGAAGAAGAACAAGCCCGGTTTCTATCTCAAACCCAAAGTTGCTCTTCTCATGTCCCTGCTTTTCCGCACCTGTTCTGCCTGTGCTGTTTTTTGCGCCGGATTTTTTTACGCCGGACCTGCTTCCGGCGGCTGACGTTTTCTTCCTGGCCGTACTGCTGCCGGTTTTCTTACTCCCCTTTGACTGTGACAATTTTACTTCCCCTGTTTATAACATGCCGGCTGAAGGGATCGCAGAGCGACAGATCAGCCGGACCGAATGGCATATTTGTGTTACCGTTTGTGACATTGTTCAGAGCACGAGCAGCTTCACACGAAGATTCGCATGTACAATGAATGGTTTTCCCTCAGGGATTCGCATGTGCAATGCGTGGTTCCCCTCAGGAATTCGCACATGCAATTCGTGGTTTTCTCCCTCAGGATTTCACATGCAGGATGCGTGGTTTTCGCTCAGAGATTCACATACGTGATGATTGAGATCACTCCCATGATCACGCAATATACAGCATACGCCCGTTCACTCACATGGAGCAGCCTTCTGCGGAAATACCGGATGGCAAAGACGCCGACGACTGCAGCGACGATCACCCCGAGGATACACGGAAACAGTCCGATCTCACGGATCGCTACAGCTGTGCCGTTGAATTTTTCCAGAATCATACCGCCCGCAATCATGGGAACAGCCATCAGATAGGCCATCATGACCCGGAGCTTTGGTGAAAATCCGAGAATTCCTTCTGCGGAATACAGGATGCCGAAGCGCGAAATGCCGGGAAATACGGAAAGTCCCTGAAAGGCACCGGCGATCAGTCCGTCACTCGCATGAATTGCCGAGAGCTTTCTCCTCTTTCTCACGGAATACGAAGAAACAAAAAGCAGCAGTGCCGTGACAAGAAATCCCATCGCAGTGACGAGAAGATTGCCAGCGACCGATTCCGCCATGCGTCGGAAGATCAGGCAGACCACAACACTGGAAAGGAGCATCTCAAGAAATAGCAGGGATGCCTTTCTCATCTGTGTTCCGGCCACCGGCAGATACTGTCTTCTGTTTTTTTTCTCCGTCAGGTTCAGAAAAAAGATCAGAATATTTGCTGCAACATCCTGCAGAACATCCCTGAGTGCCCGAAGAAAATGCACCAGCTGATTTCTGAATGACCAGATCACAGCGATGAGCGTGCCAATATGCAAAAATACAAAAAATTTCAGGCTCAGATCAGCATTCAGCCCCATCCAGCTGCTGATGACCGCAATATGCCCCGAGCTGCTCACAGGCAGGGCTGATGTGATCCCCTGAATAATACCGAGCAAAACAGCCTGTATAACTGACATGGCCTTCTCCCCTTATCACATCTGCGGCAGATCACGCGGCTCTGTTCCCCTTCAGAGCAGAACCACATCCCCTTATACTGCCGGTCAGATGCCGTTATTCATCAAGGTCTCCGTCAAGATTGGTGTATACATTCTGAACGTCATCGCTCTCATCCAGCAGATCAAGAATTCTCTGCAGATTTTTGCGGTCTGTTTCGTCCGTAAGTTCGGTTTTTGTCTGCGGAATCATGGCGACATCGGCGTCTTCCATCGGGATGCCGGCCTTCTCCAGTGTTTCCCGCACTTCGGAAAAATCATCCGGTGATGTGAAGATCTCGTAGCAGTCGTCATCCTCCTGAAAATCCTCAGCACCGGCATCAAGTGCCGTCATCATCAGATCATCAGCGGAGCCCTCATAATCCTCCTTGCTGACGATGATCTGGCCCTTCTCTTCAAACATAAAGGAAACGCAGCCGGGTGTGCCGATATTGCCATTGCCCTTGCTGAACGCGTTCTTGACGTCTGCAGATGTTCGGTTGCGGTTATCCGTCAGGGTCTCAACGATAATGGCAATACCGCCGGGGCCGTATCCCTCGTATGTCACATGCTCGTAATTGTCTGCATCAGCTGCACCGGCTGCTTTCTCGATACCACGCTTGATGGTATCATTCGGCATATTGGCAGCTTTTGCCTTTGCGATGACATCACGGAGCTTGCTGTTGTTATCCGGGTCCGGTCCGCCCTGTCTTACCGCTATAACGATCTCACGGCCGATGATGGTGAATACTTTTCCCTTGGCCGCGTCATTTTTCTCTTTTTTATGCTTGATGTTTGCAAATTTTGAATGTCCTGACATATCCCTGTTCTCCTTCAATATTGTATTGCTTTGGCCGCCTACCGGCTGAGCGCATATGCATTAAATTTATCACCTATATATCACAGCGTCAAGTTCAGCTCCATACATTCATCTGGCAACGTCTGAACTGTAACCGGCAACCCATGATACTATGTACAGATGTATTTCTGATTGTCCTCCAGTACAGCGTGACTGATATTCAGTTCGTGTAGTGTGGCAGAAACTCCAGCAGATCAGATGCTTTGACTGATGAAGCGGAATATTTCTCCGCCGCCTTCTCACCGCATCTTCCGTGGATCCACACGGCGAGAGCCTCCGGCGGTACCGGCAGGTCCAGTTTTCCGTAACGGCATACAAAGGCGGCTGTGATGCCGGCGAGGACATCACCGGTGCCTGCGGTTGACAGCGCGCTGCATCCCGATGTGTTGAGAAAGCACCGTCCGTCCGGCAGCGCGGTAACCGTGCGGGCATCCTTGAGCACAACGGTTCTTCGCATTTCCTGCGCAGCCCGGCGGGCGACCGTGATGATATTGTTCCGGATATCCGGGATACTGATTCCCGACAGCCGGCTCATCTCTCCGGGATGCGGCGTGGCTGAAGCAGGAAAATCCAGTTCTTTCAGAAGATCCGGGTGAGCGGCAAGCAGATTCAGTGCATCCGCATCAAAGACGGTTGGAAGCGTGTGGTTTGTGTGCATGAACGCCGTCAGTATTTTTTTTGACAGCTCACCTGTACCGAGACCGGGCCCGATCAGCACTGTGTCTGCCCAGTTCAGATCGCGCTGAAGTGATGTCGGCGTCCAGTTGCTGTCGTAGGTTGTGATCAGCGCCTCCGGCAGGCGGGCCGCAATGACGTTTCTGTTCTTTTCATGGGTATAAACCCTGACCATGCCGACACCGCTCATCAGGCAGGCCGCTGCAGACAGATACGCCGCTCCTACCATGTCCTCTGAGCCTGCAATGACAAGGACTTTGCCGAAGGTTCCCTTATTGCCCCATTCGTCTCTGGGCGGGAGCTCCTTCAGATCGTCCTCCTCCGTGAGAAAAAGCCGGCAGCTGTCCATCATTTCTTCGGAAATCGGAATGCCAATCTTCCTGATCATGACATGTCCTGCGTAATCCGCGCCGGGATACAGATACAGGCCTGCTTTCGCCGCAGTAAAGGTGACTGTCAGATCAGCGCTCACAGCCGCACCATGACACGCGTCGGAATTCGTATGAATACCGGAAGGCATATCAACGGATACCACCGGTGCCCCGGCGCGGTTGATCCGATCCATGACGTCAGCCAGAATACCCTCGACAGGCCGGTGGATACCGATGCCGAAAAGGGCATCGATAATCAGTGTGCAGTGGCAGGGAAAATCAGACACATCCGTCAGGTGGATCACAGACACAGAGCATTTCTGCAGAATATTCACCTGTGTCCGCATCTGGTCAGAAAAATGTGTCTCGTCTCCTACCACATATACGTGGACATTCTCCCCTCGTTCGGCAAGCATGCGGGCTACCGCCGCACCGTCGCCTCCGTTATTGCCTGTACCGCAGAACACTGCTGTCTCAGACAGATCAGCATTCTGCTCATACAGAACGCGGACGACCTCCGCGGCCGCCCGCTCCATCAGAACGAGAGACGGTATGCCGATCTCTTCAGACGTACGCCTGTCCGCCTCTCTTAATTCCTTATCCGTTAGAACTGGTATCATGCTCTGCTCCCCTGCTTATCTTCACAGGCTGACTGACCCTGCTATGAAAAATCGACCGTTTATTCCTGCCCCTCCGCAATTTCAGATGGCATGGATGATACATCAGACGATGTCTGCATATTCTTTTCTCGCAGAGATTTCAAATTATAGGAAAGACGCATCAGGCTCTCCGACAGATGGACATTCTGAACAGCCACATCTTCCGGCACGATCAGATTGAGATCCGTATGTGCAAAATTCCATATCGCGTGGATGCCGTTCTTCACCAGAACCTCTGCCATCTCTCTGGCATTTTCCTTCGGCAGCGTCAGCGCTGCGATCTCCACATCATGCGTGTGCAGAAACTCCGGGAGTACATCGATCGACATGATCTCGATATTTCTGATCTTCTGTCCGATGATATCTTTATTTACGTCAAAAATACCGACGACATGAAAGCTGTTCCGCTCAAATTTGGTATAATTCGCAAGTGCCTGTCCCAGATGACCCGCACCGACAACGATCATATTGTTCGTATGGTCCAGACCGAGAATTTTCGCGATCTCATCTCTCAGATAGCGGACATTGTATCCGTAACCCTGCTGACCGAATCCGCCGAAATTATTCAGGTCCTGGCGGATCTGCGAAGCGGTCACCTGCATCTGTCTGCTGAGTTCCCCGGATGAAATTCTCTCCACGCCGGCTTCTTCCAGCACACCGAGGTATCGATAATATCTGGGCAGCCGCTTGACAACCGCTTTCGAAATATTCTTTCCCATTGGTATAACCTCCCCGTATTATTTTTTATTATAAAATGGACTGTAAAGATTGTCAAAACGTTTACAAACTTATAAAGGTTTTTTCCTTCTCAGAGGTTATATCCCAATTTTCCTGCTGATTGTGGTATCATACTGCCAGTTATGCTTTACAGAAAGGGCGATATTTATGATTCTCTCATGTCAGAATATAGATAAAACATTTGACGGCGAACACATTCTGGATCACGTTTCCTTCCATCTGGAGGAACACGACAGAGCTGCGCTGATCGGCGTCAATGGTGCAGGAAAATCCACCATCCTGAGAATCATCGTCGGTGAACTTGCGCCGGATGAAGGTGATGTCTCGATCACAAAGGGAAAGACCATCGGATATCTCGCGCAGTATCAGGATATGGAAGAGGACTGCACGATCTACGAAGAAGTGCGCAAGTCCAGACAGTATCTGTTTGATATGGAGAAGGAGATTCACGAAACGGAGGAACTGATGCAGACGGCGGAGGGCGATGAGCGCGCCCGTCTGCTGGACCGGTATACGCAGCTGACACATGCTTTTGAAATGGACAACGGCTACGCGGCTGAGAGTGAGATCACCGGTGTTCTCCGCGGCCTTGGCTTTACGGATGAGGATTACAGCCGTCCTCTCTCCACGCTCTCAGGCGGTCAGAAGACACGCGTTGTTCTCGGACGTCTGCTTCTGACAAAGCCTGATCTTCTGCTGCTCGACGAGCCGACCAACCACCTGGACATGTCCTCCGTGGAATGGCTGGAAGGCTATCTCCGCAGCTATCCCGGAACCGTTCTCATTGTTTCGCATGACCGGTATTTCCTGAACCGTATTGTCAACCGCGTCATTGAGCTGGAAAATGGAAAGGCCATGACATTTCGCGGCAATTATGACGATTACAGCGCCGCAAAGTCAATCGTTCGGCGCTCTCAGATGCAGGCATATGCCCGCCAGCAGGCAGAGATTCATCACCAGGAGGCTGTCATCAGAAAACTGAAGCAGTTCAACCGGGAAAAATCAATCCGGCGCGCCGAGAGCCGGGAAAAAATGCTGAACAAGATCGAACGGCTTGATAAGCCGGCAGGTGACCCGGAGGACATGCACATCCGGCTTGTCCCCTCAGTCGAATCCGGCAATGATGTTCTCACCGTCACCGATGTCTCCAAGTCCTTCCCTGGCATGCCTCTGTTCCGTGATCAGAGCTTTGCCATCAAGAAAGGCGAACGTGTGGCGATCATCGGAGACAACGGCACCGGCAAATCTACCCTGCTGAAGATCATCACCGGTCAGGTTGATCCAGACAGTGGCGACGTTGTGTTCGGATCACATGTACACGTCGGCTATTACGATCAGGAGCAGCAGCTCCTGCACGATGACAAGACGATCTTTCAGGAGATCTCCGATGCCTATCCGACACTGGACAATACGCGCATCCGCACGGTCCTTGCCGCGTTCCTTTTTACCGGAGACGATGTGTTCAAGCTCATCGGGGCTCTCTCCGGTGGTGAGCGAGGCCGCGTGTCCCTGGCGAAGCTCATGCTCTCCGAATCCAATTTTCTGATTCTCGATGAGCCGACCAACCATCTGGATATCGGATCCAAGGGAATCCTCGAGGACGCCCTCTGCGATTACGCGGGAACCGTCCTCTTCGTCAGCCATGACCGCTACTTCATCAACAGAACGGCAACGCGCATCCTGGATCTCACCCACGGCATGCTCGTCAACTACATCGGCAACTACGACTACTACCTCGAAAAGCGCGACGAACTCACCCGGGCAGCACTCGAATCCCGGGCGATGGCCGAAGCACAGCCTGGGATTTCTTCGATGACATCTTCCTCAGCAGTTGTCAACAGTATCCGTTCAGCAGATGCACAGATGTCTGGACCCGCATCACAAACAACCGCCTCCGGCGCTGCAGCACACACGCCCGGAGTTGCATCAGAGGCAACCGCTTCTGGAATCACATCTGCTGAGAGTAATGCTTATCATTCTTCGACATCTCCTGTTCAGACTTCCACAGGAAGCAAAAACGACTGGAAAGCACAAAAAGAAGAAGCTGCTCAGCAACGCAAGAAGCAGAATGCGATAAACCGCGTAGAGAAAGAGATCAGCCAGCTGGAAGACCGCTGTGCAGAAATCGACAACGAATTCATGAAGCCCGAAATCTCCACAGATCCGGAGAAATTACGTGAACTCACCGAAGAGCAAAAAGCTGCGAAGTCTACGCTCGAAGAGCTCTACGCACAGTGGGAAGAACTCTCAGAGTAACGTGCAGTGAGCCGCTCGCTGTGGCAGCTGTTAACCTTTTTTTATATGCAAAAAGGCACCCTTCCGGGTGCCTTTTTCATTTCAAATCTTATACTTCATAGAGCTTCCGCTCAAGCTCCATGTGAATCGCCTGAATAAATTCTTCGGAATTCAGCTTCTTCACATTCTTCAGCGTCGTGATCCTGACGAGATCCCCCGTCATTTTTCCGGACTCAATCGTATCGATCGTCGCCTGCTCCAGCTTATCAGCAAAATCACAAAGCTCGGGAATGCTGTCCAGCTCACCTCTCTTGCGGAGAGCACCGGACCATGCGAAGATCGTAGCCACAGAGTTTGTGGAGGTCTCCTCGCCCTTCAGGTACTTGTAATAATGGCGCTGTACCGTTCCGTGCGCCGCCTCATACTCATAATATCCGTGCGGAGACACGAGAACCGATGTCATCATAGCCAGTGAACCGAAGGCCGACGAAAGCATGTCACTCATGACATCGCCGTCATAATTCTTGCAGGCCCAGATGAAGCCGCCCTCCGATTTCATGATCCGTGCAACGGCATCGTCGATCAGGGTATAAAAATACGTGATGCCGGCTGCTTTGAACTTCTCCGCATATTCGCTGTCGTACATCTCCTGGAAGATATCCTTGAAGCGATGATCATAGGTCTTGGAAATGGTATCCTTGGAGGCAAACCACAGATCCTCTTTCCGCGCCAGCGCATATTCAAAACAGCTGCGCGCGAAGCTGGTGATCGAGTCATCCAGATTGTGCGTACCCTGTACGACACCTGCTCCCTCAAAATCGTGAACGGTCACGCGCTGTTCGCCGCTTCCGTCTGCCGGTGTGTAGACAAGTTCTACTTTTCCCGGTCCGGGAATGCGCATCTCGACATTACGGTATACATCGCCATACGCATGACGTGCGATTGTGATCGGTTTCTTCCAGCATTTGACCACGGGCTCGATGCCTTTTACGATGATCGGTGTGCGGAAAACCGTCCCGTCGAGAATGGCACGGATCGTGCCGTTCGGGCTCTTCCACATTTTTTTCAGACCGTACTCTTCCACGCGGGCGGCATTCGGCGTAATCGTCGCACACTTGACAGCAACACCATATTTTTTCGTCGCCTCGGCGGCATCGATCGTTACCTGATCGTTGGTCTCGTCGCGGTACTTGAGACCGAGATCATAGTATTCCGATTTCAGATCAATGAACGGCGTGATCAGTTCATCCTTGATCATTTTCCAGAGGATTCTCGTCATCTCATCTCCGTCCATCTCAACAAGAGGTGTTTTCATCCTGATCTTTTCCATGACTTGATTCTCCTTCCCATACACTTGTCTTTTATATTCAGCTGATAAAACGGATGCCGACAAACCGGCTTTTCCGCCGGTATTTATTCAGATTTCAGGCATTCAGCTTCTCTGCCAGCTTCTTATTGACATCGGCGGGATTTGCCTTGCCCTTCATCTGCTTCATGACCTGTCCGACCAGGAAGCCCAATACCTTGGTCTTGCCGTCACGGTACTGCTGTACCACAGCCGGGTTGGCGTCGATGACGCTGTTCACCGCTTCGTCCAGTGCACCCTCGTCCTTCTCCACCTTCATGCCATGCTCTTCCGCGTACTGCTCAGGATCCACATCGTGATCGAAGATCTCCTCAAAGATCTTTTTCGCCGATCCGTTGCTCAGCGTTCCTTCATCCACCATATGGATCAGCGTAGCGAGATTCTTACCGGAAAAATCAATGTCCGACGCATCGATTTTCTTCTCCTTGCAGAGGTGCATGGCCTCGACCATAAGCCAGTTGGAGGCTTTCTTCGGATTGGCGCCCTCTTTCACGGTTTCTTCAAAAATATCCGCCAGCCGCTTGGTGCCGGTGAGAATGGATGCGTCATAAGCCGGGAGTCCATAATCACGGATATAGCGTGCCTGACGCTCCGGCTGCATCTCCGGAAGGCTCTCTCTCGTCTTCTCGATCCACTCGTCACTGATCTCAACCGGCGGAAGATCCGGATCCGGGAAGTAACGGTAGTCCTGTGCATTTTCCTTGCTGCGCATCGCGTAGGATGACTGTGCATCCTCATTCCAGTGACGGGTTTCCTGCACCACAGGGCGTCCGGATTCCAGCAGATCGATCTGACGCGTCGTCTCGTTCTGGATCATGTGAGAGATCGCGCTGAACGAAGAGAGATTTTTCGTCTCGGTCCTCGTGCCGAATGCCTCTGCTCCCTGCTCGCGGACAGAGAGATTGACATCAGCCCGCATGGAACCCTCCTGCAGCTTGCAGTCGGAAGCACCGATGTACTGCGCGATCATGCGAAGCGACTCCAGATACTGGATGACCTCTTCATCATCACGCATATCCGGCTCGGATACGATCTCGATCAGCGGAACGCCGCTCCGGTTGAAATCGACGTAGGAGATGCCCTGAAACTCATCGTGTACTAGCTTGCCGGCATCTTCCTCCATGTGAATCTCATGGATACGGATTTTCTTTTTTGTTCCGTCCTTCTTTGTGATCTCCACCCATCCGTTGCGGCAGATCGGCTCATAGAGCTGTGAGATCTGATAGTTCTGCGGATTATCCGGATAGAAGTAATTTTTTCTGTCGAATTTACAGTGCTGGTTGATCTCGCAGTGTGCGGCAAGACCTACAGCCATCGCATACTGTACGACCTGCTTATTCAGCACCGGGAGCGATCCCGGCATGCCGGAGCACACGGGACAGGAATGGCTGTTTGGCGCACCGCCGAATGCTGTGGAGCATCCACAGAAGATTTTTGTCTTCGTGGCCAGTTCGACATGGACTTCCAGTCCGATATCGGTTTCATATGTTTTTCCCATCGATCTCACCGTCCTTCCGAAGTTCTGCGTGCTGCCTGCTCATACGTATATGCCGCACGGAGGAGCGTCTTCTCGCGGAAGCAGTCACCGATCATCTGCATGCCGATCGGGAGACCTGCCGCATCACGTCCCACCGGCACCGTGATACCGGGAAGTCCGCAGAGGTTGACAGAAACAGTGTAGATATCAGACAGGTACATCTTCAGCGGATCGCTGAGAGACTTGCCGATCTCCGGCGCCGTTGTTGGCGCTGCCGGAGCAAGGATGATATCATATTTTTCAAACGCACGGTTGAAGGACTGTTTGATCAGGTTCTTGACGCGGAGTGCCTTCAGGTAATAGGCATCGTAGTAGCCGGAGCTCAGTACGAACGATCCGAGCATGATCCTGCGCTTGACCTCATCGCCGAAGCCTTCTGTCCTTGTCTTCTTATAGAGATCGTTCAGATCCTCATAATTTTCCGCGCGATAGCCATACTTCACACCGTCAAAGCGCTCAAGGTTGGAACTTGCTTCCGCGCAGGCAATAACATAGTACGCAGGGATCGCATAATCGATCAGGTCCAGATGGAACTCTTCCACCTCAGCGCCTGCCTCAGCGAGGACATCACCTGCTGCGCGGATGGCAGTGGCGATCTCCGGTTCCAGTCCGTCGCCGAAATACTCCTTCGGGATACCGATCTTCAGGCCGCGCACATCTTCCTTCAGCGCGGACATGAAATCATAGTCATCCAGTGTAGCGGAGGTTGAGTCCTTTTTGTCCGGTGCGGCGATTACCTGAAGCAGGGCCGCCGCATCACTGACATTGCCGGCGATCGGTCCGATCTGATCAAGCGATGAACCATAGGCGATCAGTCCGTATCGGGAGACAGCGCCATAAGTCGGCTTCATGCCGACTACACCGCAGTACGAGCTGGGCTGACGGATGGAGCCACCGGTATCTGATCCGAGTGCCATACTGACCTCGCCCGAGGCAACAGCCGCGCATGACCCGCCGGACGAACCGCCCGGTACGTGATTCAGATCGGCCGGATTGCGCGTCGGTCCGAAAAATGATGTCTCCGTCGTGCTGCCCATGGCGAATTCATCCATATTCGTCTTGCCCATGATGACCATGCCGGCGTCACGCAGTTTTGTGATGACTTCAGCGTCATAGGTGGGCACAAAATTATCAAGGATATGCGAAGCACATGTCGTCAGAAGTCCTTTCGTACAGATATTATCCTTGACGGCGATGGGAACGCCGGCAAGTGGTCCCGTGAGGGTTCCGTCGTCAATGGCCTTCTGCACCTCTTCCGCGCGCTTCATGGCGCCCTCTTCATCGACGGTGATGAAGGCGTGGATATCCTGATCCTTTTCTTTGATCTCTTGCAGAGACTGGCGTACGGCGTCAGCCACACGGATGCGGCCTGCGCGGATATCTGCACTGAGCTCTGCTGCTGTCTTCGAAGCTGTCAACGTTAAAACCTCCTGTTGCTGAAAATCCGTAGCTTATGCAGTGCATAGCACGATATATCGTATATGGGTCTGCGGCCTGACAATAAAAGTCCGGCATACATCCCTTATTCGATCGTGATCGGGACTACGTACTGGTCGTCTTCCTTTTCCGGCGCATTCGCAAGCATATCGGCACGGCCGTCCCCATTGGTCACCACATCCTCGCGGAATACGTTCTTCAGAGGAAAAATATGCGACATGGGTTCCACATTCGAGGTATCCAGGTCATTCAACCTGTCCACATAATCCAGCATCTGCTGCATATCTGCCTTCGCTCTCTCTCGTCCGGCGTCATCCAGCTTCAGCTTGGCCAGAATGCTGACATAATCAATGGTTTCATCTGTAATCTGCTCTGCCATTCTGCCAACCTCTTCTCTGCATACTGTCACTTTACACTGTGTATTATCTCTGCGCAGCATCTCTGCCTGTCGTTGTATACTCTATGCAGGCTGCCACTGCACAGAGTCTCTTTTTGTCGTCTTATGCTCTCTTCAGGCGCACACTGCGCAGAGTCTTCTCCATGTGATGCTGTCCTTATCACCAGTTTTTGATCCTGTCAATCGCGCGCACGGTGTTCTCATAGGAACCAAACGCCGTCAGACGGAAGAAATGCTCACCGCTCGGTCCGAAACCGGATCCCGGTGTTCCGACGATGTTGACCTCATGCAGCAGCCTGTCAAAGAACTCCCAGCTCGTGAGGTTGTCCGGTGTCTTCAGCCAGATATAGGGTGCGTTTACGCCACCGTATACGGTATAGCCGGCGTCTTTCAGTCCGTTGTAGATCGCCGATGCATTTTTCTGATAATAGCCTACCTGCTCGCGGATCTGCTGCTTTCCTTCCGGTGTATATACGGCCGCACCGGCCTTCTGCACGATGTAAGGTGCGCCGTTGAACTTTGTGCCGTGACGGCGTGCCCAGAGATCATGCATGCAGACGCCGTCCGCATCCTTCAGTTCTTCCGGCACAACGGTAAAGCCGAGACGCACGCCGGTAAATCCGGCATTCTTGGAGAAGCTGCGGATCTCGATCGCGCAGGTGCGGGCACCCTCACATTCATAAATGGAATGCGGGCAGGAATCCTCGGTGATATAAGCCTCATAGGCAGCATCATAGATGATCACAGCGCCGATCTTATTCGCGTAATCAACCCAGTCCTGAAGCCTTTCCTTCGTGATCGCCATACCGGTCGGGTTGTTCGGATAACAGAGATAGATGATATCCGGATTCTCCTTCGGGAATTCAGGTGTGAAGTTATTCGCCTCGGTGCAGGGCATGTAGATGAAATTCTTATAACGTCCGGCAGCCTGATCATAAGCACCGGAGCGGCCTGCCATTACATTCGAGTCTACATAGACCGGATATACCGGATCGCAGACGGCCACACGGCTGTCCTCAGAGAAGATCTCCTGGATATTTCCGGAATCGCTCTTGGCTCCGTCCGAGACAAAGATCTCATTATCCGATACCTGGCATCCTCTCTGTCTGTACTCTTCAGCGATTGCACTGCGCAGAAATTCATAGCCGAGATCCGGTGAATAGCCGTGGAAGGTCTCCTTATGAGCCATCTCATCCACACCCTCATGAAGGGTCTTGATGATCTCCGGTACCAGCGGCTGTGTCACATCGCCGATGCCCAGACGGATAATATCTGCATCCGGATGTGCCTCCTGGTAAGCTGCAACCTTCTTCGCAATTGTGGAAAACAGGTAACTGCCCTGCAGATTCAGATAATTCTTATTTGCTTTGAACATAGTACCTCCTTATATCGCTCAACAAAATACAGATGCCTCCACCCGCAGCAGAGCTATGAGCACGTCCTCGCCGCAGCGTCGTTTAGCCATGATATTCAACTGCTGCATGGATGAATCCTGCAAACAACGGATGCGGGCGGTTCGGACGGCTCTTGAACTCCGGATGCGCCTGCGTGCCGATGAAGAACGGATGATCCTCTCTCTTCAGCTCCATCATCTCCACGATATGTCCGTCCGGTGAGATACCCGACAGTACCATGCCGCCGTCTGTGAGTGCCTTGCGGAAATCATTGTTGACCTCATAGCGGTGTCTGTGTCTCTCGCTGATCTGCTTCGTGCCGTAGAGCTCAAGGGCAAGGGAGCCGTCCTGCAGAACACAGGGATATGCACCGAGCCTTAACGTGCCGCCCAGATCGGTCACGTCATTCTGATCAGGAAGCAGGGCGATCACCGGATGCATGGTGTCAGGATCGAGCTCGATGGAATGAGCATCATGATATCCGCAGACATCTCTCGCAAATTCGATGATGGCTACCTGCATACCGAGGCAGATGCCGAGATACGGAACACGGTTGACGCGTGCATAATGCGCCGCGCTGATCATACCGTCCACACCACGGCTTCCGAATCCGCCGGGAATCAGGATACCGTCCATACCCTTCAGGATCTCAGCGGCATTATCGTCGTCAATCTTTTCAGAATCGATCCAGTGAATATCGACGTCGGCATCATTTTTGATACCGCCGTGCTTCAGAGCTTCCACCACACTGAGATAGGCGTCATGCAGCGCCGTGTACTTACCGACGATGGCAATATTTACCTTATGGCTCAGATGCTTGGAGCGGTAAACCATGTCCGTCCACTCCGTGAGATCCGGCTTCGGATCTTCCATGTGCAGACTTTCCAGGGCAACATCCGCCAGATGCTCCTGCTCCATGGCCAGCGGAACCTCATAGAGCGTATCGCAGTCGAGATTCTGGAGCACATGGCTGCTCGGAACATTACAGAACAGAGCGATCTTGTCCTTGATGTTCTGGGAAAGCGGCTTCTCGGAGCGGCAAACCAGAATATCAGGCATGATACCGAGACTCTGCAGTGACTTCACCGACATCTGGGTAGGCTTTGTCTTCAGCTCCTGAGATGTTCTGAGATAAGGGATCAGCGTCACGTGGATGATGATCGCATTCTCATGGCCGATGTCATGCTGAAACTGACGGATTGCCTCGAGGAACGGCTGGGATTCGATATCTCCAACAGTGCCGCCGATCTCGATGATGGCGATCGTCTCCTCATCCACATCCTTTGCACGGTAAAAACGACTCTTGATCTCATTGGTAATATGCGGAATAACCTGAACGGTACCGCCGCCGTAATCTCCGTGTCTTTCTTTCTGGAGAACGGTGGAATATACCTTTCCGGTTGTAACATTGGAGTTATGATCGAGGGATTCATCGATGAACCTCTCGTAATGGCCAAGGTCGAGATCCGTCTCGGTACCGTCATCGGTGACAAAAACTTCTCCATGCTGGATCGGGTTCATCGTACCAGGGTCTACATTAATGTAAGGGTCAAATTTCTGCATGGTCACATGATATCCTCTCGCCTTGAGAAGGCGTCCGAGGGATGCGGCTGTGATCCCCTTACCAAGACCGGAAACAACACCACCGGTTACGAATACGTACTTGACTGCCATATTTTTCCTCCTGTTTATTTGATATAGGCGTCATAAGTATGATAACCGGATCAATAAGTCATTCACCCGCTTTTGCACAAGCTTAACGCAGGTGATGACATTTGACACTGTTATCATCATATGGTTGCACGTTCTACGATATTTTTATATTCAGTCATCCAGCAGATCACGGATCTCATGATCCGGCACATCGATGGGATATTCATTATTGAAGCATGCTCTGCAGATCGGCAGATCACCCACCATGCTCTGCAGCTCGCTGATCGGCATATAGCCTAGGGAATCCGCACCGATCATCTCCCGGATCTGTTCCATGGAATGCCGGGAAGCGATCAGCTGCTGATTACTCGGCACATCCACGCCGAAGTAGCACGGATGCAGGAACGGCGGAGAGCTGATCCGCACATGGACCTCGGTCGCCCCGCAGTGCTTCAGCGTCCGGATCAGATTCGCTATGGTCGTGCCGCGGACGATCGAGTCATCGACGATCACGACTCTCTTGCCCCGGACAACCGATCCGATGACCGACAGCTTTATTTTTACACTGGATTCGCGCTCATCCTGGCTCGGCTTGATGAACGTCCGTCCCACATAGCTGTTCTTGTTGAATACAATGGCATAGGGGATGCCGGAGGCCTGCGCATATCCCATCGCAGCCGCGAGTCCGGAGTCCGGAACACCCGCGACGATATCCGCATCCACGGGATATGTCTTCGCCAGTGCAGCTCCTCCCCGGATTCTGGCATCATAGACATCAATGCCGTCGATACAGGAATCCAGCCGGGCAAAATAAATGTATTCGAATATGCAGTGCGCCTGTTTCGAAGGCTCGACAACCTCATCCAGGAACTGCGATGTGAGTTCGCCGTCAGAATTGACCGTGACGATTTCGCCCGGCTTCACATCGCGGACGAACTTCGCGCCGATGGAATGCAGTGCGCAGTCCTCAGACGCCATCACCCAGGTGTTATCCCTCTTTCCGATGCAAAGCGGACGGATGCCGTAGGGATCACGGACACCGATCAGCTTTCTGGGGCTCATCAGTACGATCGCATAGGCGCCGCGGATCCTGCCACAGGCCTTTTTGACCGCGGTCTCAATGGAAGGTGCCTTCACACGCTCCTGTGCGATGCAGTAGGCAATAACTTCCGAATCGATGGAAGTATGAAAAATAGCTCCGGTGTTTTCCATTTCTTCCCGGAGCTCAAGTGCGTTGACCAGGTTCCCGTTGTGTGCAAGCGCCAGTGATCCCTTCAGATAGTTCAGGACCAGAGGCTGCGCGTTGTTCACATTGAGAGAACCCGACGTCGAGTAACGGACATGGCCGATGCCGATATTGCCCGTCAGTTCATCAATTTTCGAAGGTTTGAAAACTTCAGAGAGAAGTCCCAGTCCGCGGTAGGATCTGACTCTCCCCTTGGGGCCGGAAGTATCGCTGACGGCAATTCCGCACGACTCCTGCCCTCTGTGCTGGAGCGCTTCCAGTCCGTAGTAGATCGAACGGCTGACATTACCGCCGTCGAGGTCATACATACCGAATACGCCGCATTCTTCCTTTAATCCTGTCGTCTCATTCATGCCAGCCTCCCCGTCTTTACCTGCACATCAAGTCTGTCAGCATCATGAATCACCGGAGATCAGCCGCACTCCGCAGGTAAGTGTGGCTTTTCGTTCGTGTAAAGCTCAAAAACAAATATATATTTTAGCATAAGATACTGTCACGGCGCAACAGATTCAGTATTGACTTCCTCTGCCGCATTCGCTGACGTTGCGGTGACAGCCTCGCTGCCGGAGGATGTTTCATCGGATGTTCCGGCTGAGGCATCTGATGACGCATCGGAGGCCGCCTGGGCGGACTGCGATGCATCGTTCAGTACATCGGCTAATGATGTATCTGTAGCCAGTGTGTTCTGGCTGTAGACAAAGAGCACATCCGTAATGGCATCTGTCGTCATCAGTATATCGGCACTGTCGTAGTAGTACCTCGGATCGATCATGTAGATATTGTCGAAATAAGGTATGTAAAAAGGAACCAGGCTGTTGGCATAGGAATCCTTGAATACCAGCAGATTGCGTCCCGTTTTGTTGGCCGTGTGGATCTCCACGAGCGGATGGTTGCCGCCGAAGAATACCTGATACTGATCCTTCTCATCCAGCTTGCTGCTGTCATAGACTGAAGTCGTAGTCTGTCCGAGATCAGGGATATCTACATAATATTTTGTCTGATCGGCATCCAGCGCATAAACAAAAATATCGTCCTTTGTCGAATAGCTTCCGCTCTGTGAGGCGAGTGTACCCTGGAACGAATCCGACACCTGATACTGCGTATAGGTAGCCGTCGGTGCCATGATGTCCAGCACTCCCTGGGAAGCGGTAAAAGCATAATAGGCGCCCTGCGTTGTCCAGTGGTGATCCGTCTTATAGTAGATGTATTCGTCGGCGTGTGCCTCGAGAGCACTCTGTGCCTGTACGATCTGATAACCACCGTCGCTCAGCTTCTGATTCTCCGATGCGATGTCGCCTGTCTGATCTCTGACCGGCGCATGGGCGGGAAGCAGTGAGGGATCGACGGCAGCGTAGCACGGAACGATCATGGCCGTCATCCCTATGTTCGGATAATCCTCGTGATAACGCAGCATCGCATCCAGTGTTTTGCTCATGGCATCATCATCCGGCGTCGCAGGTCTGGCAAGCAGACAACCCTTCTTCCCGAAATATACATCACCGGTCTCCTTCTTACCAGATATAATTTCCATATCATGGTTGAAAGATACCCAGAAATCGCGAAAAGCAAACTGATCCGCCAGATAACTGCTCAGATCCGAGGTAAAATCTCCGCTTAGCAGCGATTCGCGCGTCGGTCTGGGAAATGTTGTGAGGTTCCTGTTCTCATTGTCGGAAAAATCCCTGTCCGGAATGATCAGTCCGAGAATGATCACGACAGCTACGATCCCGATAATCAGGCGCGACAGTATATCCGACCGCCAGCCGGCGATTCTTCTGTGACCGTGCTGCCTGGCACAGCTCCGGTCTCCGCTCACGGAAGCCTTCTGTTTATTTTTATCTTCCATGTCAGCTGTCTCCTAGAATTTGAAATAAAGAAACGAAGTATAGGTACTGGAAACCATGGCCGCAATGCACACAAAGAACAGGAACACATATCCTGCTATGGATACAGCGGCTGAATTTCTGTCCCGCAGAGAGAGTTTTTCAATATAGTCTCCTGGTTTCGGACTGCAGAAAATAATCGCGGGAATGAGTACCAGCAGAATCCCCTTCAGATAATACGTCGTCGTTCCGTTCCAGAAACCGAGATGAGCACTGCCGAACATCATGCCGAACCAGTGGAACGCCGAACCGAGAGACGGTGAAAAGAAGAACACCCATCCGAAGAAGGCGATCAGCACCGTGCATCCTACGCGGACCGGTTTCGGAATCCTGTCAAAAAATCTGCGGATCAGGAATCTGTCGAGAAGCACCCATGCGCCGTGGTAAAGACCCCAGAAAATGAAATTCCAGGAAGCTCCATGCCAGAATCCCGTCAGGATCCATACGACAAGGAGATTCAGTGCGAGACGGCTGCTGCTGCATCGGTTCCCGCCCATCGGAATATACACATAATCCCTGAACCACTGACCCAGGGAAATATGCCATCTGCGCCAGAAATCCGTGACACCGTCCGAGATGTACGGATGATCAAAGTTCGCATCGAAGGAAAACCCGAACATACGCGCAAGTCCGATGGCCATATCCGAGTAACCCGAGAAATCATAAAACAGCTGCAGACTGTAGCAGACCATGCCGAGCCATGCGCTCGCCGAGGCCAGATCGCCTGTATTCTGCAGCGCCTGAAAGGTTTCACCGAGCTTATCGGCAAGCAGCAGTTTTTTGAAGAGACCGATGAGGAACTGCTGAAGACCTGTCCGGAATTTCAGCCAGGTGACCGGATGATCCGCGAGCTGATCTCTGATCTTTCCGTATTCGGTGATCGGTCCCGAGATGATCTTCGGGAAAAACGATACATAGACGGCATAGTGGATGATATTTTTCTCCGGCTCTGCCTTCCCGTAGTAAATATCGAAAATGTAGGAAAGAACCGTGAAGGTAAAGAAGGAAATTCCGATCGGCATATCCTGCTGTGTATATGTCACGCCGAATATCGAAAGGAAAAATCCTGTGTATTTGTAGAAGCCCAGCAGTACAAGATCTGCGGCAGTCGAGGTGATCACGGCTGTCTTGGCCATGCTGTCTCTGCCTGATCTTCTGAAACTGTCGATCTCAGCACCAGCAAGGTAATTGAAGGCCATGGAAAAGATCAGCACCGGCAGATGTGCAATATCTCCCCACGCGTAAAAAAGAAGACTGAGGATGACAAGGATCAGATCCTTCAATTTGTCCGGGATCACCCGGTAGAGGATCAGCGCAACGGGCAGAAACAGAAAAATAAACGGTATGGTTTGAAAGGACATAGATCAGAATCTCCTCAATAAGCTTCACTGAATGCATCGTGAACTTTTTCCGGATCTTTCGCGGAACAGAAAAATGCATAATTCCCGCGGATATCCGTAATACTGTTCTCCAGCATGGCAGTCTGTTCTGCCCCATATCCCTGGAAGCTCTTCAGAAGTGTGTTTTTTCTGTCGGAAATTGCCTGTTCAACGCCGTCCTGCTGGTCTTCGTCCTTCAGTTTTACGATCAGAAGTTCTGCCGCATGCATATTGGTGACAGGATAATACAGCATCGCACCGTCATAGTCGTTCGGATCGATACCGTACAGCCTCCTGATCATCTGGCTGTCGGCCTCCTGCATCTCCGACGTATCGGTGACAGCCATCACAGCATCACACATCGCTTCGAACGTCGTGCTGCTCAGTTTCGATTTTGCCGAAGACAGTGCGATCACAATGATCGCAAGGACAGCCACAGCCCACTTGAAAGCTCCTGTCGCTGTGGCGCGTCCTTCCAGCGCAGTATCCATATGCCTGTTTTCCCCCCTGTGCCTCATATAGGTGTCATAACATTACTGATTCTGAGAAGTCCCTGTGACGGATTCCTGCACATCCGTCTGTGCGGATGACGTACCGTCGGATGCCGACGATACCGCTTCGTCCGCTCCTGCACCGGTCCCCTGATTTCCCGCGTATCCTGCAGCCTTGTAGGTATCATAGGTAGCTGCGATCATGGCAGATCCCCAGTAGGGATAAAAATCCCTCTGCAGATGAATGCCGTCAACATCATACAGATCCGCGTGCTTTTCTGCGATCTCATCCATGTCGACCCAGCCATAGCCGTCTTTCTCCACCATTTTTTTCACGGCATTGCTGTAGTCCGGGATCTCAGCGTAGATCTCATCCTTATTCTCAATAGCTGTTTCCTGTGCCGGCAGAATAGAGGATACATATATTTTTGCGTTGGGCAGAGAACTCTGAAGCTGCTGCAGAATCGACTCGTACTCCTTGGCATAATCATCCGGCGTACTCCAGATGCGGATGCCGACATCGTTCAGTCCATAGCAGAGAAAAATCTCCGAGGGGTCGAAGGTTTTCAGCTCATCCAGGTGATCCATGATATTTCTGATGGTATTTCCGCCCTCTGCAAAAACCTGGCTTTCGGGAAGACACTGATAATAGGAAAATCCAACGGCCCGGGAATCACCCATGACGACCGCCGATCCGAAATGCGTCCAGACAGAGGACGGATCAGCGGAAAGCTGCTGAATAACTTTATCTTTCTCTTCCTGCTTTTTCTCTTCCTCAGCGGCACGGATATCGGCTTTCACGGAATCCAGATCCACCGCCTCCTGTGACTTCAGATAAGAGATACCGGCATTGATCGTCTGCTGTTCTGCAGCAAGCCTCCGTGCACGGCTGATCAGAAGAATCGCGATCAGAGCCGCGATGATGATCAGAATCATGATCAGTAGTTTTCTTTTATCTTCCCAAAAATGTTTCAGCAACGTTTTTCTCCACCCGACGTCTGTACCGGGACAACATTCCGCGTCATGATCAGCAGTGATCTGTTATTTCTGTGAGGACAGTACATTTTTGTTCTTAACAAGGTAATCGATCAGTGAGATCACCGTAAGGCAGGTCGCAACGATGATCAGAACGATTTCCAGCGGTCTGAGTGCCGCGATATCGAGAAGAATGACGATGATCATGGCCATCTGGGAGACTGTCTTGAACTTTCCCCAGTAGCTTGCGGCGATCACGATGCCGTTATCCGATGCGATCAGACGGAAGCCGCTGATGACAAATTCACGGCCGACGATAATGATCGTAACCCAGGCCGGGATCTCTCCGGATCCCACCAGGCAGATCAGCGCCGAACATACGAGAAGCTTATCGGCCAGAGGATCCATGAATTTGCCGAAATCCGTGATGAGCTTATATTTCCTCGCGATATAGCCGTCCGCCGTATCCGTCAGGCTGGCTATGATAAAGATCAGCAGCGCAATGACGCGGTGGAATGGAAACTGCAGATACATGAAGAGAACAAAGACCGGCACCAGAATCATTCTGAGAGTAGTCAGCCTGTTGGGGAGATTCATACCGCCCTCGTTTGCATACTTTTTTCTCTTAGCTTCATAGGCATCCATTGTCAGCCAGTCCTCCTGTGAGATCATATTCCAGGGAGCCGTCAATCTTTACCTGGATAAAATCGCCTGTATTCAGTTCCTCATCGGTATGAATAAAAACGAGCCCGTCGATATCCGGGGCGTCCGCATAGGATCTTCCCACATAGACATCATCCGCGCTCATATAGCCCTCGACAAATACCGGGAGAGTCTTTCCGATCATGGAATGTCCTCTTTCCTCCGATACTTCCTGCTGCAGGGTCATGAGATCGTCGCGCCTGTTTTTCTTTGTCTCCTCATCGATCTGGTCTTCCATGCGCGCGGCCGGCGTTCCCTCTTCCTGAGAATAGGTAAAGACACCCAGCCTGTCGAATTTCATCGTACGGACAAAATCCATGAGATTCCGGTGCTCTTCCTCCGTCTCTCCGGGGAATCCCGTGATAAGCGTCGTACGGATGGCGATATCGGGAATCTGTTCTCTGAGACCGGCGATGATCTTCTCCAGCATGGCGCGGTTGGTACGCCGTCCCATCCTTTTCAGAATACGGTCATCCGCATGCTGAATGGGGATGTCCAGGTAATGGCAGATCTTCGGCTCCTCCCGGATCGTCTGCACCAGCTCCGGATAAATTTCCTCCGGATAGCAGTACAGGATTCTGATCCAGACAAGTCCCTCAATCTGACAGAGCCTTCTGAGCAGAATATGGAGACACTTCTTCCCATACAGGTCCGTGCCGTAAAGCGTGGTCTCCTGTGCAACCAGGATCAGTTCCTTCACGCCCTGCTCCGCCAGCATTTCAGCTTCAGCGACGAGCTGTTCCATCGGAAAACTGCGGTAATGCCCGCGCATATCCGGGATCGCACAGTACGTGCAGCGTCTGTCGCAGCCATCCGCAATTTTGAGATACTCATAGAATCCGCCGGTCGTCATGATGCGCTTCTCTGCACCTGAAAGAGCTGCAGCTCCCGCTCTCTCCGCAGTGGCGTCCAGATATACGGCTTTGTCGCCCTGCATCACGCGCTCCACAGCCTCTTCAATGTGATCCATGGATGAGGTACCGATGATCGCATCGGCCTCGGGTATTTCCTTCAGGACCTCGTCACGGTACCGCTCTGCCATGCAGCCTGCCACGATCAGGCATCTGCATTTGCCCTCCGTGCGGTACCTGGCCATCTCAAGGATTGTGTTGATGCTCTCCTCTTTTGCCGACTCAATGAAACAGCAGGTATTGATAATGATAATATCTGCATCCTCTTCATCATCGGTCATCTCATAGCCGTGACCTGCGAGGGTGCCGAGCATATGCTCGGAATCCACCAGATTTTTATCGCAGCCGAGCGAGACAAACAGGATTTTCAGATTTGCCGGCATCCCGGCTGCCTGTTCCGACATCAGACAGAGCCCTCTCCTTCTTCACGGGGAAGGATCTTAACCTTGCCTGAGTAGAGTTCATCTACTGCGATGCTGAGAGGCTTCTTCTCCTTGCCGTTCGGATAGGTGGCGCTCACCTTCGGCTCCGCGCCGTCAATCAGCTGACGTGCTCTCTTTGCAGCCGCAAGGACAACAGAGTAACGGCTTGTTACAAGCGGTGCCTCTTCCTGGTCCTGACCCTCGTTGATGCGCTCAATCATTTCCACATAAGACGGATGAATCATATATTGCTCCTTTCATACTATGGCAGTAAACATAAATATCATACAAGATGCTGCAGTACTTTATAAGTCTATGTGCCGCTTCGCACTACGTGCTCCTGCGTCGCTGCAGTAATTCTGTTTATGATATACTACTGATGATGTATCTCCGGTTAATTCATACTTACGGCCTGCAGTTATCTATATCATATATAAGATAAGGCCAGCAGCTCTTTCTGAATCTCGCCGATAAATGCCTTCTGATGACTTGCAGCCATGTGCTGCATCCGGATCAGCTGATGAAGCTGTTCCACACAGGTATCCAGATCATCATTGACAAGGATATAGTCATATTTCTCCATGCCCTCCGCTTCTTCAGCGGCACGGCGCATCCTGGCATCAATGACTTCTTCTGTCTCTGTTCCGCGGCCTGTCAGTCGCTTTTTCAGTTCCTCAGCAGACGGCGGTGTGACAAAGATCATCATGGCGTCCGGGCGTTTTTCCTTAACCTTGAGTGCTCCCTGAATCTCGATCTCGAGGATGACATCCCGCCCCTCATCCAGATTCCTGTCCACATAGGCAGCCGGCGTACCGTAGTAATGATCTACGTACTTTGCGTACTCCAGCAGCTCACCGCGCTGAATCATCTGCAGGAACTCATCTTCCTCTTTGAAAAAATAACTGACGCCCTCCTGCTCTCCCGGCCTCGGTTTCCTTGTCGTGGCTGATACAGAGAGCGCATAGTTGTCATAGCGTTTCATGAGTTCCCTGATGACAGTGCCCTTGCCTGCTCCTGAGAAGCCCGACAGGATCACCAGCAGGCCTCTGTCTTTTTTACTGCTGTTATTCACTTTCCATATCCTCCTCTGTGCGGAGATGCGGATCGTTGAATCGCCTGACGATCGTCTCTGTCTGAAGAGCAGACAGCATGACGCGGTCTTCCGTCAGGATCAGGACCGACTTTGTTTTTCTCCCCTGCGTGGCATCGATCAGCGTATCGTTATTCTTTGCCCTGGTGACAAGCCGCCGTACAGGCGCCGCATCCGGGTTGACAACGGCGAGTACACGGTCGGTGTTGACGGCGTTACCGAATCCTACATTCATCAGTTTCGACATCACCGGTTACTCCACATTCTGAACCTGCTCACGGATCTTCTCAATCTCTGTCTTCAGATCCACACCGATATTCGAGGTCTCCAGATCATTTGCCTTGGAGAGGATCGTGTTGGCTTCCCGGTTCATCTCCTGCGCAAGGAAATCCAGCTTGCGGCCGATGTTGAAACCGGCCTCCAGCGTGTCTCGCATGCCCTGGATATGACTCTTCAGGCGGACCGTCTCTTCATCCGTGCAGATCTTGTCAGCGTAGAGGACAACTTCAGCAGCTATTCTGCCCTCATCCATCTGCGCATCGCCCAGCAGTTCCTTCGTCATGTCTTCGAGACGATGACGGTAATCCTCCATAATACCGGGTTCACGCCGGATGATCTCATCCACCATGCCATCCATATGGTTCAGCTTCTCCAAAAGATCTCTGCGGAGGTTTTCACCTTCCGTATTACGGGCATGCATAAAGCCGGCTGCCGCCTCACGGAGCACCGGCTCCAGTTCCTTCCAGAGTTCTTCGTCATCCGCATCTTCTTCATTCTGCGTGATGACATCAGGCAGACCGAGCAGTTTTGAAGCGGTCAGATCGTTGGAGATTCCGAACTGCTTCTGAATACTGTCGGCATAGCGGATATACTGACCCGCGACAGCTTCATTCATCTGTACGCTGATATCATTTTCCGCATAATTTTCATACGTAATATACACATCGAGCTTTCCGCGCTGTGCATACTCTTTCAGCACATTCCTGATCTTCGCTTCCAGAGGGCTGAACTTCTTCGGCATCCTGATGCCGAACTCAAGATATCTGTGGTTGACAGACTTGATCTCCACAGCGAGCTTTTTCTTCTCGTCATGCACCTCTGCCCTGCCGAAACCGGTCATACTGTAAATCTTTTCTGACATTTCCGGACTTCCTGTTCTGTTTCCTGTGGCTTCCCGTTCTGTTTCCAGAACATTTTTCGGTTTTCTGAATCTTCATTGAATGTATCCGACCACGCCTTCGTTTCCATCGGATCACATACAAAGACAGGGTTAATTATATGTCAAGCTAATAAAAGAGTCAATGAACTTTAAAATTGATCTCTTCTTATGTATAATAAGTCCAGTCGCGGGAGCACGCAGTGCGAAGCGGCGCGTGGACTTATTATACATGGAATGTCCAGTCGTTGGAACGCAATACAAAGTGCTGCATGGACTTATCATAGACCAGAGATACAAATGCTTCCAACCCGCAACCATCCGCAGACGCCGGTGGTTAGTGAACCCGAGCGAAGCGAAGGGTGAGGTTACCACCGTTGCGGGTGGAAGCATCTGTATGGAAAACATTGCGAGGTTTACTGAATGGCTTTTGACGGTATAACCACAGCGGCTCTGTGCGATGAACTGAACCGGAAACTTTCCGGCGGTCACATCGCGAAGATCATCCAGCCGGAGCCCTGTGAAATTATTCTTACAATAAAAAATAATGCGGCGGCATGGCGCGTCCTTCTCTCGGCCGACGCCACGCTGCCCCTCGCCTGTCTGATCACGGATCAGCGGACGGCGCCCATGACGGCACCGAATTTCTGCATGCTTCTGCGGAAACATCTCGCCGGCGGAAAGCTGATCGATGTGACACAGCCCTCACTGGAGAGGATCCTTGTCTTCCGTATCCGTCATAACGACGAACTCGGAGACAGCAGGGAATGGAAGCTTATCCTTGAGCTCATGGGTAAGCACAGCAATCTGATTCTTGTTGATGACAAGGGTGTCATCACCGACGCCATCAAAAAAATATCTTTCAACGTCAGCTCCGTACGCGAAGTTCTTCCGGGCAGGACATATTTTATTCCGCAGACACAGAACAAGGCCGATCCTCTCACATCGGATGAAGAAGTCTTTCTCTCCTCTGTCTTCCGTGTGAGCAGGCCTCTGTACAAGGCTCTCTATGAGAGCTTCACCGGTCTCTCTCCCGTCATGGCTGAAGAGATCTGTTACCGCGCAGGCGCCGACCCTGATGATGATGCATCTCTGGCAGATGAACCGTTGAAAACGCATCTGTATCACATGTTTCAGCTGATGATGGATGATGTCAGAAGCAGAAATTTTCAGCCGGCGGTTTACATCCGCGACGGAGAACCCGTGGAATTCTCATGCCTTCCGCTGACCATGTTTCATCAGCTGGAAAGTCGCTCCTTTACCTCAGTATCCTCTCTGCTCACGGATTACTATGCAGAGAAGGAACTGCGCACGCGGATCCACCAGCGGTCTTCTGATCTCCGCCGGATCGTCAGTACAGCACTGGAGCGCAACGGCCGTACACTTGCCCTGCAGGAAAAGCAGATGCATGACACGGAAAAAAAGGACAAATACCGCATTTACGGCGAGCTCCTCAATACGTACGGATACGACCTTGCACCTGCAGCCAGAGAGCTTAAGACCGTGAATTATTATACGAACGAACCTGTCACGGTTCCCCTGGATCCGCAGCTCACGCCTGCGGAGAACGCAAAAAAATATTTTGACCGTTACACCAGACTGAAGCGAACGGCAGAGGCACTGACGGAAAGAATCCGGAATACAGAGGAAGACGTACGTCATCTCGAGAGTATCGCGGAATCTCTGGACACGGCGCGTGACGAAGCCGATCTGGATGAAATCCGGGCAGAGCTCGTCGAATACGGATACATCCGGAAGAACGGTGCCTCCGGGAAGAAGCGTTCCCAAAAGGCCCGCCCTCTCCACTTTATTTCCTCCGACGGCTTTGATATCTACGTGGGAAAGAATAATTATCAGAATGAAGAAGTCACTTTCCACATGGCAAGGCCGGACGACTGGTGGTTTCACGCCAATGATATTCCCGGCTCGCATGTCATCGTACGCGGGGAGGGTAAAGAACTGCCAGACCGCACGTTTGAGGAGGCCGGAAGGCTCGCGGCACATTTTTCCAAAGCCCATAACGCGCCGAAGGTCGAAATCGACTACACGCTGCGCAAAAATCTGAAAAAGCCGACAGGCGGCAGACCGGGATTTGTCGTTTACCACACCAACTATTCCATGATGGCCCCGACAGATATCTCCGGGATACGCGAGGCTGATGAGACCTGAAAACACAGAGAAATGTGATACTGATAAAGCTCAGGTTCCCGTAGATACGCAAGGCTGTTAAAGCCCTGATTCCCGGGAATGCACTGGACTGATAAACACAAAAGGGGAGATTCTCATGACAGAAATGAACAGACCGGAAACATCTGTGAAGGGCAGATCCGCGTCGTATTCAAAAGCCGGTCGCAGAGGGAAAAAACGTCCGGAAAATCAGGAACCCGTCAGACGGCGTATGAAACAGCGCTACACAGCTGACCCGGAGACCGGACTGACCTCTGAGCAGGTGGCGGAATACAGGCGCTGCGGATGGACAAATCGTGCGGTGGATCCGCCGACAAAATCCGTCAGCGACATCATCAAGAGCAACACGCTGACATATTTCAACTTTATTTTTCTTCTGCTCGCTATCCTTCTGCTTATGGTCGGTGCCTACCGGGATCTGACCTTCCTGCCCGTGATCATCGCCAACTCTCTGATCGGTATTGTGCAGGAGCTGAATGCCAAGAAGACGCTTGATAAGCTGACCATGCTCAATGCACCGAAGGCACAGGTTGTCAGAAATGGCAAGACACGTACGATTCCGGCAGAGCATCTCGTACTCGATGATATTGTCATCTTCCGGGCCGGCAATCAGATTCCCGCCGATGCTGTCGTCGTTGAGGGTACGGTGAAGGTCAACGAGGCACTCCTGACAGGTGAATCGGATGAAATCGAAAAAAAGCCCGGCAGTCAGCTGATGTCCGGTTCCTATATTGTCTCCGGCGTATGCCGTGCCAGACTCGACCGTGTCGGGCCGGATTCCTACATCAACAAGCTGACGAATCAGGCCAAGGCAACCGGCGATAAAACAGAAGAATCTGAGATGATCCAGGATATCAACAAGATCGTCCTCTTCGCCGGTGTCGCCATCATTCCGATCGGCATCCTTCTCATGTATCAGAGCCTGTGGATCCAGGGGAATGCCATAGCAGACAGTGTACAGTCCATGGTTGCCGCTGTCATCGGCATGATTCCGGAAGGCCTGTACCTTCTCTCCAGCGTTACGCTCGCCGTCAGCACGGCTAAACTGGCTTATAAAAAAGTACTCGTCCACGATATGAAATGTATTGAGACGCTTGCGCGCGTCGATGTACTGCTCACCGATAAGACAGGAACGATCACCGAGAACAAAATGTATGTGCAGGAAGTGATACCGCTCGCCCCCTTCGCCGCCAGCGAGGAAGCGCGGGCTGATAATGAGGAGGAAGCGCTTGAGGATCTTCTCTCCGATTTCGCCGCAGCTGAAGATGCGGATAACATCACGATGGCCGCTCTGAAGGAGCGCTTCAGCAGCGGAGACGCTGCAAGGGCGATCGGTCACACGGGATTTTCCTCTCAGTTCAAATATTCAAGTGTCACATTTGCTGAGGGCTCCTACGTTCTCGGCGCCCCGGAATTTCTTCTGAAGGATGATTTCAATCAGTACGCGGAAGAAATCAACGAGCAGGGATGCAAAGGCTTCCGTGTGCTCGTACTCGGCAGATATGCCGGCACGCCAACCGGCGATGCGCTCACGGAGCGTGTCACACCGTACTGCCTTGTTGTCATGGGCAACAAGATCAGAAAAGACGCAGACAAGACCTTCCGCTTCTTCGACCGTCAGGGTGTCACTGTCAAGGTAATCTCCGGTGATAATCCGGTCACGGTATCGGAAGTCGCACGACAGGCCGGCATCGCCAATCCGGATCTGTACGTGGACTGCTCTACCCTGAAGACAAAGCAGGATATTGCCGCCGCCGTGCAGAAATATACGGTGTTCGGGCGTGTGACGCCTGACCAGAAACGTGAGTTTGTCCGCGCTCTCCAGCAGCAGGGACACAAGGTTGCCATGACCGGCGATGGTGTCAACGATGTGCTGGCTCTGAAAGATGCTGACTGTTCCATCGCGATGGCCGCCGGATCGGAAGCCGCTGTACAGGCATCGCAGCTTGTGCTGCTCGACAATGATTTTTCGCACATGCCTGAGGTCGTACAGGAAGGCCGGCAGGTCGTCAACAACATGGAGCGTTCCGGATGCCTGTTCCTTGTGAAAAATATCTTTTCACTTCTGCTGGCAGTGTTTTCCATCATCAGCGGATTTACCTATCCGCTCCGCGCCTCGCAGATCTCGCTGATCAGTGCTTTTACGATCGGCGTGCCCGGCTTCTTTATGTCGCAGCTGCCGAATACGAACCGCATTACGGGACATTTCCTCGGGAATATCATCCGCCGTGCACTGCCGGCGGCTATCACGGATTTCGTCGTCATCGCCTCCCTGGTCATCTTCGGCGAGGCCTTTGATGTGAGCTCCATCGATATCTCTACGGCCAGTGCCATCCTGATGGCCATCGTCGGATTCATGATCCTGTATCATATCGTGAAGCCGATGGATAAATACCGCTGGCTTATCCTCTGGGGATGCGTCGGATGCATGATCTTCTGCATGATCTTCATGCGTAATCTGTTTGGCATCACCGGAATGTCCACACGATGCATCATGCTGTTCGTTGTATTCTCCATCACAACCGAACCGATCCTGCGCTATCTCATCAAATTCCAGGGATGGGTCGGATACATCATCGGAAAGCTGCGCGGAGGCCGCGACAGATAACGTATATTAAAGGCTGCTTGGTGACCAAACCTGTAAACAGAGAACTACCATTTAATTTGTCGTATAAAGCAGGCGGCCTGCACACCCGAAGGGGTATGCAGACCGCCTGCTATTCTTTATTTATTATTAATGTTCGAACACTAATGCCCAAACGGCGTTACGTCGAGTCAGGCCGGATAGGATTTGGTATCCTTGTCTCCCTTAGACGCATCTACGCCTGTCTGCTGTGCATCACGATACTTGAAGTAGTCGACAGCAACCTGCGGGAACAGTGCATAGGAAAGCGTATCCTCGTCCTGCTGCTTGTAAGGAGCAACCTCTTTCTCGAACTCCGGAAGGCCGGGCTTAAGATCATCTGCCGGACGATAGGTGATCGGCTTCTCGTCACCCAGTGCCTTCTTCTGCAGCTCCGGATTGACAGGATCCGTTGTCTTGCCGTACTTGCCGGCCAGAACATCCTTCGTCTGCTGTGTGATCATCTTGTAGCGTTCGCCCATAACAACGTTGAACACTGCCTGTGTGCCGACGATCTGAGAGGACGGTGTAACAAGCGGAGGATTTCCGAGATCTTTGCGGACATTCGGAACCTCTTCAAGAACTTCGTAGAACTTATCCTCTGCGTGCTGCTGCTTCAGCTGACTGGTCAGGTTGGAAAGCATGCCGCCAGGTACCTGATATACCAGGGTCTTGATGTTGACGCCGAGGTTCTTCGGGTTCATCAGGCCATTCTCAAGGCACTCGTCTCTGTACGGACGGAAGTAATCAGCGATCTCTTCAAGGAGCTTCATATCAAATCCGGTATCATACGGTGTACCCTGGAAGGTCTTGACCATAACTTCAGTTGCCGGCTGAGATGTTCCGAGAGCAAACGGGCTCATGGCGGTATCGATGATATCAACACCGGCTTCTACAGCCTTCAGATATGTCATGGAAGCAACACCTGAGGTGTAATGCGTATGCAGCTCGATCGGCAGATCGGTAACCTCTTTCAGTGCGCCGATCAGCTTCGGAGCCTCGTAAGGAAGAAGAAGTCCGGCCATATCCTTGATGCAGATGGAATCAGCGCCCATCTCCTCAATGCCCTTTGCTTTTTCTTTCCAGTAATCCAGTGTATAGGAATCGCCCAGTGTATAGGACAGGGCTACCTGTGCGTGGCCGCCTTCCTTCTTGGTGGCCTTTACAGCGGTCTCCAGGTTTCTGAGATCATTCATGCAGTCGAAGATACGAATGATATCAATACCATTCGCAATGGACTTCTGAACGAAGTACTCAACGACATCATCCGGATACGGGTTGTATCCGAGAATATTCTGTCCACGGAAAAGCATCTGCAGCTTTGTGTTCTTGAATCCGTCACGAAGCTTTCTCAGACGATCCCACGGATCCTCATGCAGGAAACGGAGGCAGGCATCAAATGTAGCACCGCCCCAGCATTCTACGGCATTGTATCCGACTTTATCCAGTTTATCGACAATGGGAAGCATCTCGGATGTGGGCATACGGGTCGCGATCAGCGACTGATGCGCATCACGGAGAATGGTTTCCGTAATTTTTACAGGCTTTTTCGTCACTTCAGCCATGATTTATCCTCCTAAATTGAAGTCGTCATCCGGCCTGCCGTCTGCTATGCACGGCATTTCGGCAGGCAGGGATCACGCTTTCGTGTTTACATTTATTTCAGAAATCTGCTCTGCATAGCGGTTGATTCACAACTTCCGCTCTGCCAATCGCGGAACCTGCCGCTGTGGTGATATGATACCGGTCCGGGCTTCCACGATGATACGGCGTACACTCGTTTATGAAATTCCGAATACAGCCATGAATGTACCGGCGGCAACTGCCGTACCGATAACACCGGCGACGTTGGGCCCCATGGCGTGCATCAGAAGGAAGTTCGTAGGATCAGCCTCTGAACCTACCTTCTGCGATACACGGGCAGCCATTGGAACGGCCGAAACACCGGCAGATCCGATCAGCGGATTGATCTTACCATGCGACAGAACACACATGAGTTTGCCCAGCAGAACACCTCCGGCTGTACCGAAGATGAAGGCAACCAGTCCGAGAACCACAATGAGAAGCGTCTGTACATTCAGGAATGCTTCTGCGGAAGTCGTAGCACCTACGGAAGTGCCGAGAAGAATAACGACGATGTACATCATGGCATTAGAGGCAGTCTCCTGCAGCTGTTTAACAACGCCGCACTCACGGAACAGATTGCCGAGCATCAGCATGCCGACAAGCGGAGCCGTCGTCGGCAGGAGCATGCAGACAACGATCGTGATGATGATCGGGAAAAGGATCTTCTCCAGTTTGGAAACCGGACGAAGCTGATCCATATGGATCTTCCGCTCTCTTTCAGAGGTGAGAATCTTCATAACCGGCGGCTGGATGATCGGAACGAGCGACATGTAGGAATAAGCCGCTACGGCGATCGGTCCCATCAGGGCCGTCTGTCCGAGTTTTCCGGCGAGGAAGATACTGGTAGGTCCGTCGGCACCTCCGATGATGGAGATGGCTGCGGCTGCTTTTCCATTGAAGCCAAAAGCAATGGCAAGGAAGTAAGCGAAGTAAATTCCCAGCTGTGCTGCCGCACCCATCAGGAAGGAGATCGGGTTGGCGATGAGCGGACCGAAGTCAGTCATCGCGCCGACGCCCATGAAAATCAGGGAAGGCAGTACTGACCATCCGTCGAGCTGGAAGAAATACCAGAGAAGTCCGCCGGCGTGAGAAATGCCTGCGGCATCCACATAGGGACTTGCCATAATATCCGGGTAGATATTTACCAGGATCATACCAAAGGCGATCGGTACAAGAAGAAGCGGTTCAAAATCATGAGCGATCGCCAGGTAAAGAAAGATGCATCCGATGGCAATCATCAGCACATTGCCCCAGGACATGCTGGCAAAGGCTGTCTGATGTATCAGATTTAATAAGGTATCAGCTATCATTTTTAATCCTCCAGAAAATCAGGTCTTCCGGCATCAGTCCATCGTAGCAAGCAGATCACCGTTCTCGACAGCTGCACCTACGGCAACCTCAATTGAAACGACCTTTCCATCCTTGGGAGCAACAACCGGGATCTCCATCTTCATTGCCTCAAGGGTGACAATAGCATCGCCGGCCTTAACCTGTGCACCAACGGCAGCGTCAACTTTGACAACTTTTCCCGGTACGGAAGCCGTTACCGGCGTGCCGCCCTGATTACCGGATGCTGCCGGTGCCGGAGCTGCTGCGGGTGCTGCTGCCGGAGCAGGTGCTGCTGCCGGAGCTGCCTTCTGAACGACGCCATTGGTTGTTCCCTCTTCAACGGTTACCTGGTATACGTTGCCATTCACTGTAACTGTATAGTTCTTCATAATTGATTATTCCTCCTGGAATGATGGTGATTTTTCTTATTTATCAACGCGTGTCCACTTGCGTCCGGTCTTGCGGATCGAACGAACAACGTAACCGTCAGCGGAAGGTGCTTCCTCGGAAGCTGCCGCAATCGCTGCTGCGATCGCCGCTGCGATCTCTTCTTCATTATTACCTGCTGAAACTGCTGCGGCAGGTGCAGCCTTTGGCGCCGGTGCAACCTTCGGAGCTGCTGCAGCTGCTGCTTTTTCCTTCTCTTTCTTCTTTTTCTCCGGATCAGGAATGAATCTGAAGAGAGAAATGACAATGATCAGGATCGCCAGAATCACAAAGACCGTGATCAGTCCTACGGCCATATTCATGCCGGCCTGGCCCATCTTCTCCCCGAAGCTGTAGCCGATGTTCAGCGTGTAATTCGCCAGATCATGATTGGAATCATAGGTCAGTACTGCTTCTGCCTCATAATTCTCGAATTTCGGATAGCAGGTAACCTTGACCTCATCCGGATCGGAATCATCTACGGTTGTCTTCTTCGCGTCATCGAAGCCGAGAAACGCACCGGTCGTGTCTCTGTCTTCCTGCCAGGATTTCCAGAATACTTCGTAAAAACCGCCATTATCCTTTGCCTTCAGCGCCAGATCCTCGTCAGATGCGCCATAAAGTTCTGTGAGGATTCTCTCTGCTGTCTCCTCATATTCAACAGACATGCTGTAGTCTGCAGGCTGCATGGTCTCATCAAATGTGAGGTCAACCTCTGCATCCACGTGGCTGAACTGTACGATGGCAGTTGCCTTGACCGGACTTGCCGTGGTATCAGCGGTAACATTTTCCACTTTTACGAAGTCACCGAATGTACTGCGGTTCTCCATCCAGGAATAATACAGTTCATTGTAAAATCCGCCTTCGTCCTTCAGCTGTTCCATCTGGCTGTCTGAGATGGTATATACCTGAGACAGAAAATTCTGCACATTGGATTCCACATCAGAAGCCGACACACTGCTGGCATCATCGGCATAGGCCGGAACCGCGCCGAACAGCATGACCAGGGAACAGAGAATGGCGAAAAAGGCTGAAAGTTTTGTCTTCAACTTTTTCATCTGTTTTTTGCTCCTCATTTATACTGTGCCGTGTTTTCTGTCAGGCAGAAACTCTCTCTTGGTAAAAAGCATATCAAGGGCGCCGATCAGATACTTTCTGGTATCTGCCGGATCGATCACAGCATCTACATATCCTCTTGCAGCAGCGGAATCTGTGCTGTTCTGCAGCTTGTCGTACTCCTCTGCTGTCTTGCTGATCACATCAGCGCTCTCGCCGTCGCACATGATCTTTGCAGCTTCTTTGGCGTCCATCATGCCGATCTTAGCGCCCTTCCATGCGTAAACGAGATCTGCACCGAGAGAGCGGCTGTTCATCGTAAGGGAAGCGCTTCCGAATGCTTCGCCGGTGATCACATTGACCTTCGGTGTGGAAGCATCAGCAAAAGCAAATGTCAGCTTGCTGAGAGCATCAGGAAGATTCTTCTCCGAGCACTTGCATGCCTTGAATCCGGTGACATTGGTAAACGTAACGACCGGAATGGAAAAAGCATCACAGAATTTAACGAATTCAGCAGCCTTCTTTGCACCCTTTGCGCTGATTACTTTTCCGAACTCTTCTTTGCTGTTGTCTGCGCCGTACTTGACAGAACGGTTAGCTACAGCACCGACAGTATATCCGTTCAGACGGATAAATGCGGTCACCATATCCTCGCCGTAATACGGTCTGGTCTCTACATATGCGCTGTCATCACTGATTCTCGGCAGCAGCAGTGCAGGATCTGCGATGCACTGTACAGCATCCTCAACGCGGCGGTTGAGATCATCCTCAGATTCTGCGTAGGACATATCATCTTCATTGTTGGCGGGAAGAATGCCGATAAGGCTGCGGATATCGGCGATCACCTCATCCTCCGTGCCCATGCCGTCTATCGTGCCTGCCTCTTTGCCCTGATAATCAGCGGAAGAAGTATCGCACTTGTCTTCGGAGTTGCCCTTGATGGCATTCGGAGAGTTTACGAAAAGCTTACCTTTGTCAGATACCATATAGGTAAAATCGCTGAGAGCGGACACAACTGCCATGCCACCGCCGCAGTTTCCGAAAATACCGGTGATCTGCGGGATCACACCGGAAGCCTGTGCCTGTGCCATGTAGATATCACCGAAAGCATTCAGTGCATCCGTGGACTCTTCCAGACGAAGACCCGCGCAGTCGATCAGACCGATGACGGGCGCGCCTGTCTTGATGGCGAGCTCATACATTTTTACGATCTTGTTGGCGTGCATTTCGCCGATCGTTCCCTTTAAAACGGAAGCATCCTGGCTGTAAACGTACACCGGATTGCCGTTGATCTGGCCGTATCCTGTGATCACGCCGTCTGAAGGTGCCTTCTTCTCAGCAAGATTGAAATCTGTGCTGCGTGCGGTCACGCCGGCACCGATCTCAACAAAGCTGTTCTGGTCAAGAAGAGCGGAAATTCTCGTTCTTGCCGCGCTTTGTGAAGTACTGCTCATATCCCTACCTCCATGAGATGAAAAATTGACAAGAAAACTACAAAAACATACCTTACTAATATAACCGAATTTATTGTGTATTTCAACAACCTGAGGCACCATATTTGGTTACTTTTAACACTCATCCTCTCCCGGAATACAGATGCCTCCACCCGCAACAGAGCGATGAGCACTTGCTGAGAGCGACCGCAGGGAAGCTCGAAGCTACGTGCGACGCCTGTCGGCGCAGTTAACGAGCTTGCGGGTTTACAAGCTGACTGCTCTCGCTCGTCCTCGACGCAACGGTGGTAAGTGTGAGAAACCAGCTCCGCTGGGTTTCTCACACTGTCGCGGCGTCTGCGGATGGTTGCGGGTTGGAAGCATCTGTGTTTCTGGGTCTCTTGCCCGAAACTTTTTATATGCATGCCTCATTTTTGATCACATACATGAGTGTGTATATTATCCCTTAAGGCC